>Ga0209611_10003386_pt1 | contig 27676 bp, 16 predicted proteins | sample S1TSphgellanicum_3_FD_187693 | JGI IMG/M metagenome (GOLD analysis project Ga0209611, IMG submission 187693) | Host-associated microbial communities from peat moss isolated from Minnesota, USA - S1T2_Fc - Sphagnum magellanicum MG (SPAdes) (version 2) | ecosystem: Host-associated > Plants > Peat...
ATTGTTGGAGACAATTTAGGAACAAGCAAGCAAAACCGAACAATTGATGAAGAGGGGACAATGAGAGAATGCAACACATTCAGAAAATATATGCAAATGGAGATTTATAGCAAAAGACGTACATACTCAAAAAACCTCAACCTATCCTAATCAACGATTGAAGAAATTGAAGAAAGCTTATGAAAATGATACGATAGAAAGCTTGGAAAGATGAAGATGGGAAAGGAAGCCCAAACATTAGGAAGCAAGCTCAATGGCCTAACAAGCAGATTTGGGGGCAAAAACTCTATCATGATTTTCTTCACCTAACGTGTATACACCGCATCCAAGAGGAGTTCACACGCATAAGCGCAAAATGCCAGGTGCAAAGGTGGGGGCAGGTTTGGTGGGGTGGGGGGTGCATTCAAAAGATGAACATGAAACCTGGCATGTTTCGAAGCGCCTAGTTTCGAACCCGACTGCCCATGCACGGGAATCTGCGCCACGCTGCCTCAAGCTTAACAACATCTAGAATGCGTCACATGTGTCGCTCAAATAACAACAGGGCATAAAAAGCCTCCACCAATATGCCTCATTACATCATATGTTTAAGTTCATGATAAAGTTTGATTCACTTTTTAGGACAGCCAATGTGTAAGGCATCATATGTGAGGACATCATTCCCAAAATGTGGGGTTGACCTTAGGTACTACATTATGTTAGGCATCTTAAATTGAGGATTTCCCCACCCTCAGGCTGTACACTACACTAAAGTCCCATTGTTTAGGGGTCATCACTCACAAGGCACATTTAACGGCCCGGCTTTTACTACTTTCTATTTGTTTCAACAGGCTTGTAAGAGGGCAGCACCCCATTAAAGCCCAGAGTATTGGAGTTTCCAGGTACATATTTCTGGTGCCAAATCTCACTACCATTCTCTGTGCTGACGTTCTTGGAATGAATCTTGCATCTGGAGTCTGGACAAAAAGACCCTAAAGAAGGTGGAGTCGAAGACCCTTTTTTCACCGGCTATACATAGCCCATAAGCTATATTAAAAATTAAAAACGTTAACATCCATGAGATCTTGATATATATTAAATTGACTTGCAAACAGGTGTACCCATAGCCTGAGCTGTCAATCATGTGAGGGCAATCTTTCAGCATGGACAATTTGATGTCAAGAATGAAACACATGTTTACCAGAGTTGGAACAGACTCAATGCTGCCATTGTGATTCTGGATTGCGCTTGAGTGGGGCCTCAATCAGGATGCCTCTCCACTAATTCATTCATCACTGCAAAATTGGACTTGGGAAAAAAAATGCCTGACAGCACATTTGGAAAAACAGCACTAGACTCCCATTACAAGAGCAAGTATTGCAATACAGATTCTACTTTGACATAGATAGAAAACTGTTAACATGCCTACCAGCACTCACATTATACAGGCAGGCAATGCTTACTGGAATGACATTTCCAATATTGCAGAAATCTATTCATGGGGTGATTCATCTAGTTGATGGTCCAGAATCCTGTGTAAACCAGCTGGGAACTGGATCCTGTCTTCAAGACAAATAACTGCACTGACAGTTTGCACGTGGGTACACCATGCAGCCTTCAAACAACTTTAAAACAGTCATCGAAATTGAAAGCTCACAGCAGATAACCTATGAAAACCAGCACAACTGCTTGGTCCAAACAGCACGCATGGTTCCACCATCAAACAACAAATCAGATCATAATCAAAGCTCAAAAAATGTGAACTTCTGAAAATCGATGGCATAGTTGGCTGGTTCAAACAGCAATCTATCTGTTTCCAACACAATACTACGGCAGTGAAGACCAGCTGCCAGGTAACTCAGCATAGCCGAAAATGATTGATAATAGATGACCTGATTCAGTGGCAGCAAGATGGTCAAAGGTTGGAAGGAGATACAATAAACACTGAATAGCAAGAGCTCTTTATATTCAACAGGCAATGCTGCTTTCCCAAATCCACAAAAAAACTGCTGGGCACGGCAAAAGCTCTAACCAGCCTCAGCGATAGCGCTTTAGAGAAAGAGAGTTGTTGCGTTTCCAGGTTGCACGCACAGAGGGCCGTGCCTTGGTGTACAAATGACCCTTGCCACGCAAACCCCGGTGCTTCTTGCCAGCTGAGGTCAACCCTCTGAGCTCGCGGTGCTTGTGCACAGGGTTCACAATCCAGTTGATACGTGGGTCCTTTCGAATCACAGAGTGTGCTGTGTCAATGAGAATCACCTCAAAGTACTTGTAGGTAGAATCCTGTATGCAGCACACAGACCACAACATTTGAAACACTGCTCTGGTAAAATTTTGAACAGAAATTCTGAAACAATCCTATGACCTCTTTCCATAGCCACACAGCTCATGTGTTGCATAAAACCAAAAGCCAGCCAAGAATAGACATACCTGATTGATCCAATAAGAATTCAAAACCCTAAGACCTCCAAGCTTGCGTCCAGCCCGTTCCTCAGCAACAGACCGCAAATTGCGCTGGAACTTCAGCTGAGTAATACCCTGATTCTTTGGCTTTCCATAGACAATACCCTTGCTCACAGGCCTCTTCCTACCCCCTCTGCGCACGCGAATTCGGTAAACTACATAACCCTGCACAAAACACCCAGCCACAACTGTATAGATGATCGAAAAACTGCAAATCTTCCAGCACTCTGAAAAAAATTCACATTCTTGAAGATGCTACAAGAGGATGGCTCTGCAGATACTGTTTTAGATCCACAAAACTACTGAATGTCCCGCAAAAAACCCTCCTGTACAGGAAAACAACAAAAGCGCAACCATATTCGCAAATGACGGCCTCGTAACAACTGACCGCCTGCAATCTCACATACTATCAGAATCTAATTGCGGAGAAAATACAGTCTGCGCACAGCTCTAAAATGGAAGAGATGCAGAGAAAAGCAGGTACCTACCTGCTTGGCCTTGAATCCAAGGCGACGAGCCTTATCAGGTCGAGTCGGACGAGTAATACGCACAATGCCAGGCAGCTGCCTGTACTCCCAGCATCTCACACGGAGGAGAAAACGCAGCACATCCGATTGCTTCTTCCGCCATAACTCCTCCACATACTTGTACGCCCCTACAACCCAAACCAAGAAAAGAAAACACCATCAGAAAGGAAAACCGAACAATCCAAAGAAAAGGAGAACGTTTCACAAGAAGCTGATTGAAAGGAAACTTGTCAATAAGCAAGGAGGTAAACAAGAGACGCACCCATCGCAGCAGCTACAGACGGCCGAGAGGAGACAGAAACAGAGCTCACGCACTGCAAAAGAAAGACGTAAGAGACGAGGAGCCTGTTCTTTACAGTCCCACCAAACCCTAACCCTAATCCAGAAAGCTTTCACCTCCGTGCGCCTCCATGGATGGATGAAAGAAACATCATCGATGTAGGTTTTAAAAGCCTGGGTTGGCCTCATTCCAAATTAATGGACTTAGGACAATTGGAATTTGTTTAACCCATTCCCAAGTGAAGAGGCATGGAAATGTATCTTTTTGGATTTGTGTCTTTTATTAAGGTTTTTTTTTTTTTTTTTGCTTGAACACCACATTCGCAAGCAAATTTTCAATAAATTTTTCACCAATTTTTTTCTTATTTCTTTTTTAATTTAATTTTTATTCAATTTAATTGAATCTTATATTAATTATTGAATTGAATTTATTGAAATCAATTCAATTCAAATTCCAATCAATGTTGCCTTAGCCTAATGTTAGTTTCATCATTAAAAAATTCTCAAAATAATGAAATGAAATTATGTGAAAATATAAAGTTAACATGTTGAAAATCATCATAATTATCATAGGCTACACTCTGAATAATTTCATTACTCATATCACAATACTATTGTAGTTGATGAAAATAAATATAATTTCAAAAAAAAATTAATTATCTTTTTTAAAAAAAGATTTATTTTTTTGTCAATGTGAAAACTAACCCCAAGCTTTAGTATTTGAATTCAATTCAAAGTGCATGTAATGAAAATGGGGTATGTTATAAAAGAATATTGTAACAAAGTCCTAAATCAACGGACTTCCTAATGAATCATGCACATCCTATTATTATTTTCTCCCAAGATATGCAATAATTTTAGAATTCATAAGAGTGAACTTTTAATGTAGTCACGGGCTATAAAAAATTAGTTAAAGTTATTGATTCATGATCTACATTGCATCATAAAACAAATGTTCAATTAATTTGATATAAATAAAACCTAACATGTATTAAACTTTTGCCTTGTCATTTCACAATTATGTTACAAATTTTTAAATTACACCAAATTATCAACATTTTATGGAGATAATAATTGAAAATATGTATACATTCTATTTATGTATAATTGTAAACAATTTCTTCCATTGATATTAAGTGTATGCTTGATATTCAAGTTCTAGCATAATTGTCAATTTATGTGTGTACCTAGTTGTGGGTATTGTTGTACCAACATAATAATAGACAAATTTTCATTGATGATGATATTCATATTCACATGTACTTTTCAAATGCAACAAATGCTAATATTGTCGAAAACTTATATTCAATCATGTTTGTGAATGTAAACTTGCTCACACATTTGTGATAGATTGTAGTCAATGGTTTGGAAGCTCTTTACCTAAACAATTGTTAATGATTGACTTGTGCAAATTGAAATAATTGCTTTGCAGGTCAATTTACAATTATAAATATGAACTTATAACAATTTTATGTTAATAATGTAAGTTAATATTCATAATAAACTTCCAACTAGTGGTAATGAGTTTAATTCATTATAACTGAGTCATTTTATAAAATATTACACATATATTCCAAATTTTAAGGGGCTCCAAAGGAGAATTGGACATACTTTCAATACCTCAAAAATAATCACTTTCCAATAAAAAAGCTCTAATTTTTTTATCATGTTCTTGAGTATGGAAAATCATTTAAATCACTTTATTGATTGAAATTTAATTTTAATTTATAAAAAATCATTAAAAAACATATAAATTAAATTGAATGTTATTCTCAATGAAATACAAAATAAAAAATTTGTATGCGACCTCAATCTCATAAAATTAATGTTGTGCACTAACAAAAGTTTTAGATACACATTGTGTTTAATGTTAAGTGGTCTCATGGAATGTTATTGTACAAAATGTAATACACAAAAGGCATAAAAAAATAAAATTATTTGAAATTATGTTAAATTGTCCCCTATTATGATTTCAATTTACATTTCTAGATCAAAAAATAACTCCAATATGTAAACAAACTTTAAATAGTTGAAATGAGTCCCAAAAATTTTTTCATGGGCATATTCAGTACTTAAAAATAAATCAATTTCTTTCCTTGCATGAAAAGATGAATCCCTTGATTTGGATTACCTACAAATGTTTATGGCATATTTGAACTTTCCTTTCAATTTGGAAAAAAGAATGAAAATTTGAAAAAATGGTGCTCATCAATTGGAAATTGAAGTGATAGAATAATTACTTAAGTATAAGCACTTACAATCTTTTGTTTTTTTTCTTCTTGCAACAATTTTTTGTATTGCAACAACAAAAAAATCTAATGTGACAAGGTGCAAAGCATTTTTTGGCAAAAATGCACCAAAATCACCAAATTTTTGAGATTTAAAAAAAAAATGTCATAGTTAAATGACAAGTTTCAACTAGTATTACCCTTTTTTAGGTTTTTCAAAGAACCATCAATTTTAAATTCTTATGATTTTCATACAAATGAAAAACCAATGGCTTTTGTTTTTTTTTATTTTTCAAAAAACTAAAACCCATTAGTTTTGGGTCTGGATCAAAAACAACTGTTGATTCCCCATTTTTACAAACCTTATTTTGATAAAAACATGTCAATTTTTATTTGAATTTGGTTCCGAGTTTTAAGGTGTAAGGATGGAATTTGGAGGCAGTCCAAATGCATATGAATTTGTTGAAGGTTTAAAAAAATGGGAAAGATTCAATCATGATGATGCTTAAAACACAACTTCAATACAAAACTTGTAAGATGATTGGTTACATCTATGGATGTACCAAAGTTTCCACACCCACCAACTACTATCTACATTTTAAGAAATAATTATCATCAATGGGACACATATGTTATTTCCTCCATTGGTTGTTTCACACACAATGTGTGAAATTGATATGTGCCAAACATTAATTTTTAAAATATGGGATTTTGAACTATCTTTTGTACTATTTTGCACCCACCTAACATAAAAGCCTTTGCTACAATCCAAACAAAAAGTAAAGTTGGAATAGGTCCCACATTTTCCATACATAGATATGTTTTTCTTTTTAAACTTATGCCTCATTAGAAAGAGCAAGAAAAAATATAGCAAATACACATTTCATTTCTTAGGATCTTAAAGTAGCATATGTACTACCTACCTTTAAAAATCACAAGCAACTAAGAATTATCATAGGAATTGGACCTACCTACACCTAAAAACCAAAATTGACCAAGAACTACCACAAAAATTGTTGAACCAATTTTTGTGGTGGTTTTTCACCCCCCTAATAATTGTTGAACCAATTTCTATAGTGGTTTTTCACACACACATGAATTGTTGGACCAATTTTTGAACTTCCAAGAATCATTGCTTTGGTTTTTAAAAAACTGAAACCAAAAACATTAGTTCCAACAGGTTGCCAAAACAAGTTTCCTCTTTCACCTATAGCCAAATTTGGTTAATTATTCTTGTGGGTGATTGCCGATGTGGCTATATCATAAAATTGGGGGAAGAAACCCATGTTTAGAATATATTCAAAAGACCATTACATATGATTCAATTATGAAATATTATTGTAAGTTCAAAAATGTGGCTGGTGAGTTGATTTGAAGAAAAACCCACCCACATTACTAAAAAAAGGTTCAATTTAACCCTTATTTAAAATCCTCAATGAATCTAATGAAACAATTAAAAATAAATCATTCAAGAATACACAAATTGGTCAATGAAAATGTCTTAATAAAAGGCTTTAGGGAAATATGTCACATTATATATTGATCTAAATATAATGTAATGGTAGTTTAATGTCATATATGTGAAACTTACTTTTCAACCATTCACCACCTTCCTACCATTCTTGAGTTGCATTTTGCTTGTTTTATTATGGATAGAATTGCTAACATCCCCAATGGAGATCACAAAGTTTCTTGTCCATTTAAAGAAGAAATATTATGTAGAACAATTTTGGGTGATTACCAAACAAATGATAATAAAAACATTTAAATAATATTTAAAGAAGGTATCTAATAGGTTATTAAAAAACGAAGAGTTGGGGAAATGAGTATGTACATTCAACAAGTCAAGTTGATATTTTATACAATGGAAGTCAAGAATATCTTACCTACCTACAATATGTTCAAAATAATTCTATTATTGTTTTCCTTTTGATCATACAAATTGTTAAATACATATTGGTATCTTGAAGACTATGTTAAGTGTGTTAGTTTAGTTAATATGTTAGGTTTTAATTAGTTAGGGATAACCCAAGTGAGTTTAGTTGTTTGGATTTTTATGTTGAACTAGGTTCAAAATATTCTTCATGTTATGTTTTGTATACATGATGACAATGAAAGTTGTAAGATTGACATAAATGCACACAATGTCATTCACAAAACAATGAATCCAACCTACCATTTTAAACAACAAATTAAAAAACAAAAGTTGCATCAAACCAATGTACTTTCATTAAGTGCGAAGGAACTTGGGAATTTTATCAATTTTTTAAGGGAAGAAAAAATGGATGATCATTAAAAAAAAGTGGTTTTGTTTGTTCAAAATTTAGTTTCCTTATCTTAGTAGCTATAAGTTTTGAAAGCATGTTGACAATCATTAATTATGCATGAAATTACTTTGTTCGAATAGGTTATTTAGTTTTGTAAAAATTATATTGTTCATGTGCCATTAAAAGGATATATTAGTTACATAATTAATCCCACTATGCAAGTTTGTTAGAATAGTTAAAAATAAAATTATGACTACTTTCTTGAATTAATTTCAAAAGAAGGGAGGGCACTTAATTTTCCAATGCTCAAGTTTATAATTTAATGAAAGCTTCCATATTCTTTGACGTTTTTTCTTGTCCTTTTATGATTACTACATGTTATCAAAATAGGTTTAAAGTATCTTGTAAATTTTTTTTAATGAAAGTAGAATTTCCTCTTAGTTTTTAATTGAATTTTGTAAACATGGCCCAAGGGGAAAATAAAATGTCAAAGAACTTCAAAGTGAAAGGAGATTCTAACTATAATATATATGAAAATTTTGCGTCTCCAATTCACTACATAAAGATAAGACCATAGACATAATTGAACAAAATGTTAACCAAACCACTATGTCAAAAGGCAAAAAGTCTCAAGTTGACTTAAAACAAAAGGAAAAAAAACTTTGACAATCATTAACTTTTTCATTAAAGATAAGATCATACTTCATCTCATTACTTGGATCACTAGTTTATAACCAAAAACATGGCAAACACTCAAGCATGTTTTCAATGTATAATGTTGAAAACCAAGTTTAGTAATCTTTAGTTAAAGGAAGAGATTTAGTTGTTGAAAGTTTTAAGGAATTGAAAAACCTCATTAATCAATTAAAGTTCATATTGGTGAGGTGATGAAAGAGGATAAATTTGTTGAACAAATCCTAGTCACATTTTTTGAACCACTAGCTAACACCTTGAACTATCATGCATTTAACTTTCATTTAACTACCAAACTTCAATGAGTCAATTGACATTTTGTTCCATGATGAAACAAAGAAAGATGTGAGGTGTGTTAATTTAGCTGCTCATTTAAATCCCACTTAGTTAGGGATAAACTAGGTTAGTTGAGTTGATTAGTTTGAAATATTTTTTCATGGGATATAATCCCAAGTTGTGTAATTTGAAATCACTTTTGGTGATTTAAGATTCCAAAGTATGGTTTTCTATTATGCAATTTTCTTGTGTTTATGCAAGTGTTATGGTTTTTTTTTAATGCTTTGGGCTTGGATTCTTGTGTTGTTGCATGCAAGTCACATTTTGAATCATTTGCATGTGGTGTACCATTTAAGGTATTTCTATGTTATGTGTTGTATGTGTGTGATGACAACAATAATTGTAAACGTCGACATAGGAACACATGACAACAAGCTTGAAAGCAAAACATGAAAATTCACTCATCAACTCATCATTCAATGTAAAACTATTGAAAGAAAAAAAGGCAGAGCCAAACATGAGGGTAGACAATGTAACTTTTGCAATAATCCAAAACAATTAGATGTGCAATTGCATTGAACTTTCCAAAAAAAACAAACCTTAAGCAATTGAGTGTGAGCATTTGTGTGAAAAAAACATAATAAATGTTGTGGAGGATGAAAATGATGAAAATTTTGATAACTTCCATGAATGTAACAACACACCACTTGACTTGGTTGTTGGTTCATTTTGGAACTAAATACAACAAAGCCAATTGGTCCATAGACAATATCATCACCAAACATTTCACTAACATTGAAGACCTCAAGGAGGTTATTTTTTATACATATTTTATGAATTGTGAAAAATAAAGGGGCGTTTTTCAATGCTATGAAATACTAGAATATTAAAAAAAATCAACATTGAAAATATTTTAGATATATTTTTGTTATATTTTCATATTTCAATTCTTGGCACCTTATTTACATTGAAATGAATTATTAAAAAAATCATTAAGTTGCACCATATTTTTTTGCATGTTATTTAAAAAATATTGAAATAACCTCCCTTGGATGAAGACTTGATTATAACCAAAAAGAAAAAAATCAAAATTACCACAATTAAGAGAACATAAAAAGGTCTCATAAAATCATTGATGTGTGTAACCAATGTTGTAATTGTTTTTAAAGATGACACAGTAAAGAAAAACATTTTATATGTTCCAACTATATCAAAAAGTTTGTTGTTTGTAGGTATGTTCAATAATAAATGCAGGTTTTTAATTTCTTTTCAAAATAGCCAATATTATGTTTACATTTTGAATAGTTCATTCAAAGTCTTTGCCACTTGGGTAATGAAGATCATTCAAATGGGCTATAGAAATTGAATGTCTCTAAAGAATTAATTTTCAATTATTTGACTTCAATATGGCCTTATAGTTTTGAACACATAAACCACAAAAGCCTAGACCTATTGTAGCAAAAAAAGTTGTCAAAAGTTAATCAAAAACGAATATTTTCTAACATTGCTTGTCAAGCTTGTGCTTTAAACAAAAGTTAGCCTCAAAAAGTTTTTTAAAAAATACACATTGCAAAACACAACCATTTGACTTGACATATGTTAATATTTCTAGATCCAATATCTATCACCATCAAATTTCCTAGGGGGGACACTACTTGAAAAAAATAGAAAATATGTGAGTAAAATATGTTGGTTGTCAAGTAAAAATTATAAATTAATTAGTTCAAAAGTAAGGTTATGTATATTTTGAAAATAAAATTATAATTAATATAAGGTATATGTAAATCTTTAATATTCTTATTTTTAATTAAAAAAAAATGTGCATTAAAGATTTAAGGTACTAGTTGTTAAAACGTTCAATTATTGTAAAATAATGTTTTGATTAATTGTATAGGGTGATTGGAAGGTCAATAACTATGAGAAGTGTAAACACATATATTGGTTAATTTGTTTGATGCAACTTCTTTGGATGAATTTGTGATTATTAAAAGTTTGTAAATTGCAATTGTTTTCATTTTAATTACAGTCCCTGGTTTCATTTTTGCTTTCAGCTCCAAACTTTTCTAGTTCCAAAATTTTTTAAATAAAATACTTAAATTAACATTTGATATTGAAATTGGATGCCAAATTTTATTTATAAAAAAATATAGGGTGGCTAAAATATATGCATATTAAAAAATTAGATAATAATAAAGTGGAAAAAAATATAAATCCAAAACCTAGTACCCCAAAAATAGTTGTTTGACACAATGTGTAGGTCACAAAAATTAAATTAAATGTCCCCCTAATCAAATTTCTTTATGGAGCAAAGTACATATTGAGCTTCATTGAGGATTAAAATCACTTTGATTTTGTCTTTTTTTTTTTCAAAAAATGAAATCTTGATTTACATAGGTTTTGAGCTTAGATAAAAAGGGAAATTATAAACTCCTTTCTTTTCTCTAGTTTTTTCAAGGAACATGACATTCAACAACAATGAACATGCAAAATTAATATTTAGATTGAAAAAGTGTAATTGAATTCAAAACCATGAAATTGTTAAAACAAAGTGCACAAGTAATGAGTAAGAACCATGTTTGTGAATAATTATTACAAGTTGAATTGTAAGTTCAATTAAGATAATCAGGAAAAATAATGAAAACCACCAAATCTAACAATCTAAAAATGCAGATTAGCTGTTGAAAGAGGCCGAAAAGGGATGAACGTTCATAATCAACTGTTAGTCAAATTGCATAAAATGAAATATTTGTGCCTAAACATGACCTTATTTTGTTAAACATAAAAAATAATGGTCCCTTCTTACCATTTCCATCGATCCTTTAAAATTCTCACAAACCTACCAAATCCTATTACAAATGTAAATATTAATTTATTCCATATAATTAATTAAAAAATTTAGGACACCAAATCAAGTAATTTTATTGGCCATAAAAAAACTCCTTCACATGTACACACAAGCCTATTCAACACCGTATATATATATATATATATGTTAGTACACTAATACTATGACCCTTGTTATGTCTTGTATATAAAAAGGGTTAAAAAAACAAGAAGCTTGGCTTTGGACAATTCCTTCCCTACAAGTCAATCAACAATGCACACTATCTTAGTAACATCTCTTCGACTAAGGCATATAATGTCCAAGCATTTCGGTCACAAACTTCATGTGGGAATGTCCTTGCTGTTTGAAAATCATTGGTTATACATGCATTATTCACATCAACACCTCTAGGACCAAGTTGTCACCAAAACCTAGAAGATACACGTGCACTCTTAGGATACCATACTATATCAAAGGGAATAGTTGTTTTTTCCAAGGGAGTAATGAAGTTTTGGTCTCAAAAGATGTCATGTTTGATGAAGGCCACACATACTACACCTCTTGACTACATCTAGTCCACCAAATCAATAGCTCCATGATATATTTTGTCATGTTCCAAGAGGAAAGACAAATGCCTACTTGTGATTTACACATGTTTTAAAAAGCTTTCATAAGGCCCACCACCCAAAAAAATTACACATGAAAAATGAAAATCTAATTGTTTGTCATGGATGCAAAATGAATGGCAATGAATGAAACTAGAATTTCATGCATAGACATCATGGTTCATCCATGAGTGACAATGTAGGTGACGTTGGATGAACTTCGTTTATTATGTTCAAAAAATGAACATTCATGAATGAACCCATGAATAATGAAATACACTCTATGAACATCAAATGAAGTATCTTAGGTTAATAACTAATTCTCAAATTCCTAAATATGTGTTGTATGATCTGAGTTGGCATTGGTTGATCGATGTCACTTGGTCTGTAAATCATATTTTCAGTTTTTTTCATATAATGCAAACTTCACAATCTTGTTCCCTCAATGTATCAATAGTAATTCTCATATAACAAATGTATAACACAAACTTCATCTCATTATATGGTGTATCTAATGGTGACTCTCATTTTACTATAATCAAAATCACAAGTAGATACCATCCTGTTTTTCTACATAATGGCCATAACACCCTAAAAGTGTGTTTTACTTTCAATATAAAAGCAATTGGAACCTCTGGAAAGAAAAATGCCAATTGTCAAGATGATTTGTCCAAAGTTCCTACACAAACTTAATTTTGTTGCAATCAGAATCTTCATCTACAATGTCAACAATGATGTCAACTTTCAGAAAGAAAAGATGACTTCAAACTGTATGAAATTGTACAATGCATATCATAATTGTAACCTAATTGTTGCTTAGGGTATAGCACTATGGCTAGGAAATCTGCGGGTTGTATTACCTCTGGCTATGCTATCATCTTGCAGATACTGGCTTATCCCGGATCCATTTGGTTGCAACCCACTTCTCGCCTTTAATGACCGGACAGCTCCCATGCAGTGCTGTCTGTAGGCAGAATGCATGAAAATGGTTATGATCTAGAAATCCAAGCAGAAATTTGTAGAAAGCAAATACAGATTCTAGTTCAACCATGCTTGTGAATTGAATGAGCACTTTTGCTGATCAACCAACAAAAACTAACTCCATTGATTCTTGGAACATGGGGTATTGAGCTACTACCGGATCTAGTGTCTGCATGCTCTATAAGGTCTACTATGAGTTCTATGAAGAAACACGGTGCATGATCAATCATCTTCAGCAAAATACATTTCCAATTAGCCATATGTCATCTGAATATCAATGAATCCAAAAAAACTGCTTTAAAGATAACTGTTGTGTCAGTTTTGGCCAAACCAAAACATGACAAGAATGAGTGAAGACATAAACTGTGTGGTCATAACCTTGCAATCAACCATATCTCACCAGAAGGTAGTAATTGAGCTTAGAAATCTGATTTGCAGAAATAATGTGCATACCTTGTCAAAAGTGCCATTGGGTAACATTGAATAGAACAGTAAAGCATCCCCTTGTCGAGGTTTGACCTTCAATCCAATGCACTCTTTGTAGTTGTAGCCAATGTTCATGTTCTCATAGTTCTGTTGATTCAAGATACAAGCAATCCGAACAAATGTAAGAGAAGTGTAAATGGAAGGGATCAGAAGAGATTGATTCCCCTTTCAAGCTAGGCTCTGTTGAATTGGTTCCCAAAAGACCATCCTAAAAACTGATAAATTGTCTTCTGTATAGTGAAACTTGAAAAAGAGAACACAAACATTGCAAATCTAAGTTGGAGGAATATTACTTCAAAGGGAAACATTGTCTCTCCCCCTTCTTCAACATCCGATAGGTACAAAAGAAATGATGCCATCTGAGCAAAAACAACAAAAAGAGATTACATGTCAATCAAATGAAGTAGCACAATGATGTGTAAGAGCTGAGAATTTCAAGCATTGGAAAACTGCAATCAGCACTGCAAACAAAAAGCGGTCACTAGCAAACACTCTCAATTATGGGGTTGAACATGTGCCAAGTTTGGATGGAGCAGAGAGACAGACAGGGCACATTGCCAAACAAGTCTAACTGATCTGAGGAAACATTGGCTACTAAAACTCCATTCATAATATTATGTTGAGTTTTTAATCAAAGGACTTGATTAAGAAAAATCAGCTCAGAATGCATTGGTCTGATATTCCAAGGGACTCATGGACCATGTGTTCAGAGAGAGGGAGTGAAAGAGGAATACCCGCTGACTATTCTGAGGTCCATATTCAGCAGGGTCAAAAACATCATAATGGGAGTTGTATTTCTGACCCAATTCATATCGCAGGACATTGAATGCCTACCACATCCCAACAAGGTAATTAGTTCAACAGTCTGAAGCACAAGGGACTAACAGAAACGAATAGAGTGGACTCTTAAGTGTCAAACTCTGAGGGCATACTTCCTGTCACAAATGGCAAGCAACATTTATGACCATGTATTGCAAAAGGACACAGTTTATTTCATTAAAGAGAGCAATTATCAGACATGAGGTTGACTACTTGGAAATGGTGTCAATTATACATTCCAAGGAGGGGGTGAATAAACATGTTTCTACCCATTATGCACATTATGGCACATGAACTTAGCCAACTCCTTGGACCTTATTGTGACCAAACAGTAGGACTGCTGTGTCCCATGGATCCTTGTAAGGCTACAACTTGGCATATCAAGGTTGCGCGTTCTTGCAATTCAGGTCACTGTTACAACTAACAATTGAATAACAGGAGCATGCCTGTCTGCATGAGATGCAGTGACTGTGAATTTTAAACCCTGGATTTCAATAAAACAAGGGCATCCTTCCCTGGGCCAGGGAAATTTGAGGCTACTAGAAGCCTATGAAGGAGGAGGCAGACCTCGCCATGAGCTCGAGGTATCATAGTTGCCCTCGCCATTCTCTCCTCCACCCAATCCAATGCTCCTGTTTTGTCCTCATTCGCTCTCAAAAATGTCCCTGAGCTGCCTTGAAGTTTCAACAAATACAGTTCAATTCATCAGCTCCATCCTGCTTCTCCAGAAAAGAGCTCAGTATAAACATGCCCCATTAGATGGACCTTCCTCTCCACTGTAGTTGTCTCTGGATTTCAAGAGGTTTTCATGGACCTTCTTGAGCTCAAGGGTGTGATTGAGTGGTACATTAAACTTCTCACAGAAGGTGAGCCATGATGACATGTGATAATGAGTAGTGAGTCAAGAGATGGCAGACAGTGCAACTGGCACCCACCTAGTCCGAATGTCTTTAGTTGAGTCAGCTGTCTCTCCTTTCCTCAATGCCAGAGCAGATGGATGCAGACGTCTCCGGGCAAGTGCAATTATTGCTTCACATTTCTCCTTAGTTGCAAAGTTTGGAAACAACAATGCACGAGGTTTCCAGCTCAGCACCTGTTGTACAGCTAAAGCAAGATGTAAGTGTCATTGGGTGCACTTCCTGAAACCTCAATCAACCAGGGTACAAAAATTGGAGTGCATTTCGGTCTGACAGTGGAAGTAGCTTCTGAGTAAAGCATGAGATGTGATAACAATTTTACTTGTAACTATCAAGTGGCCATTGTCTTCTTTGTGTCTACCCAAGACTCATACATATCTGACAGTGGCATCAACCAAAAAAAAAACCTCTTGCAAACTATGGTGAGGTTAAAAAGACATGGAAGTGCAATGGAAAAATCTCCATCATAAAGCTAGACATGTAACCATGGATGACTTGGTGACAACCATAAATAAACAAACGTACCTGGAAATGGAAGGATGAAATTCCAGAGTCGCCAGTCTCACCATGCTCAAAAGAAATGGCTTCTTCCCCACTGTTGACTGCAAGTAGTTGTTGCTGGAACAACCCTTCATTGAGGTTTGAACCTTTATCATCATCCTACTTACACCCACAATAATATGTCAATTTGGACACAACTGGCAATTACAAATACATCTCATGTCAAAGTGAAGCTGGAAAAAACATAGGGGTTAATCTGCAGAGGACTGTGTTGATGGGTAGTCTTCAAAGTGATAAGAATTGTGGTCCAATTTTTTTTGGGATACAATCTGCAGAAAGCCGTAAACAAATTTGGGCCAGATCTACCCATTTGGGCAAAGGAATGATTAGTATGTATGCCCTAAATAGATCCCTGACCTGCATTTTCTTGAGATTTAGCGGCCTTGATTAGGATGCATGTGGAATTCCCTGATCTGATTAGGAACCCACTGGATCCATTAAGGAGTGCGCTGTCAGATTCATTTACAAGGCAGCTTGCTGAAATTCATTTGCAATGCAGTTAGGAAAGAACCTTGAATCTGGTGATTTGAGTATGAATGACATGAACCTAATAGTATTCAGCTTGCATTTGGTGACCCATGTGATTTTATCATAACAAGCATTTCTCATTTAGGAGAAGGAAAAAAGAACTTGCGTATTGCTTGAAACCACCAACCTGCGAGATGAAGGAAGAGCCCCAGAAGCCTGCCAAGAAGAAGAGCATGCAACACAGCAGCACTAGAGGAAGCGACAGCTTGTAGCGTGAGCCTGATCCACTCTTTCCCCTTCTTGATTTCATTGTCGCTTGAAGATCTCTGCGATCTAAGTCTCTATCTCTGTCTCTCTGTCGCTGCTGTCTGTGTCAGTATCTGTCGGGCTTGCAATCACATTGCCTCCATACATCCGACCCGGCTCTTGGGCATTTTGTGAAAACTGAAGACTAGTTTGCGATGCGACAGAGAATTTGATCTTCCTCCCCAAACATTGCGCTGCTACCAAAGGGAGAAAACCCTAAACACTGCAGCATGAACTCGATGCAAAGCACCAGATCCTCCCAGAGAAAAAAGCCACATGAAAGGATCTGAGGAATCACAATCATCAAACACTCGACTACTTACTTCTTATTCTTCCTCTTCCCGCGCACAAAAACAAAACAAAAGAGGGAAAAAGAAAGCCTTCTTCGACGGAGATAGAGAGTCGACGACAGACAGAAATCTTTTCCCTTTGTCCGATATTAAGACGCCACTTTTATGGCGCTAACAAGGAGAGGGCATAAGAAAAATGGCTCTTTCTTTGGAGTAAGACCGTATTTTTATGGCCCAAGAAATACGCGTCGACAGGAACTGTTTCTCTCTCTTCGGGAAAGAGCCACATTTGTGGCGGCGATATTGCGATGAGAAGAGAAGCGACTGCGGGCGACGGACGAGGGAAATGGAAGTCATTGCCTGCCCGCTACCATGTCTGTAGTTGCTTTCTGGTTTTCTGCTGGATTTGCAACTGCGAGGATGCTGCAGGGATGCTACATGGTGCAGAGGCAGGGTGTACGCGGATCGAGATTCGACTCTGATGACGTGCAGACTTGTGGTATTATTGTCCTCCTCCTCTGTGGCCAGGTGCAGCTCAACGTTTATCGATTCTGATGGTGATGGTGCAGATTCGTACTTATATTCTACTCCTGCTTGTCATCTTCTTCTGCTTGTTCTTCCTGATCATTCTCTTCTTTGATTTGTTTTGCAATGCGCGATGCATCATCGAATAGATCGTACTTATATTCTTCTGCTTTTCTTCTGCTGCTGCTTGTTCTTCCTGATCATTCTCTTCTTTGATTGATAATCCGATGCGCGATGCATCAGTGATAAGGATGATGATGATGCTGATGGAATGGTAGTTATATTCTTCTTCTGCTTCTCGTCTGCTGCTGTTGCTTGTTCTTCCTGATCATTCGCTTCTTTGATTTATAATCGCATGCACGAGAAGCTCCAGTTGTAGAAAAAAATTCTAATTCACAACTTCAAAGTCTGGTTCCACATCTTCCGGCTGGAACTCTTTGCCTTTTTCTCTTGTCCCTACTCTCCAAATTTTTGAAAGTCCGCTTGTTGGGAATTCTTGGTGTGCATGTCTGTGCCTTCAAAAGAAGAAGATTATCGCATGCCAAAAACCTTACCTGCCGGCGCATCGTGGATCGTAAGAACCGCATTTTGTTGTTGGTTTGACAAGATTGCTCACCAAAGTCAGGTTCTTTGTCGTCTTTCGATTTGGCTGCAGGAGATTTTTCAAAGGAATCATCCTCGCAACATTTGTCACTGTTCTCTGTGAAGCTTACAATCAGCAGGGATAAAAGCCATGAGGCTGTGCCCCTTCCGATTTATATCCGTGTTCGATGAGAACAAACATGTACTAGTTTGGTGTGGGTTTAGGGTTTACCAAAGATTGGTCACCAAAGTAGAGTTCTTTGTCGACTTTCGATTTGGCTGTAGGAGATTTTTTGAACGAATCATCCTAGAGGAACATTTCTCACATTTCTCATAAGATCATAATCGTGGTTAGGAGCCATGGGCTATGCCCTTCTGTCCGCGTTTGGTGACTAAAAGATGTACTGGTTTGGTGTGTCAGCAGATACAGCCTCTTTCTATCATCTTGTTGATTGCAAAGGAAGAATTGAGAACCTCAGGAATTTCTATCCAGAACTGTTGCTGTCCCTACCTCTGCATCCAGTTTTGGAGGTTCAATATATGACCCTGTGGTTTGTTGTTTGTTCCTTCCATTTGCAGTTTACTGCTGAGCATTATTTCAGCATTGAGGTGAGCTTCAAGGGCTGTGGCTTCACCTGCTGTATTGAATGAGCCTGTGTTACGCCATCAGGAGCTGATGTAGTCCATAGCCTGGAGTAATAATGGCCAGTCACTGCCATTAATATGATGAAGGTGATAGTCTGATAATTTGTGAGTTACACTAATAAGACTAGGACCATGCTCCTTCTTGTCATGTTTATTTTTGGGCAAGTTTGCTGGAAATGATGGAATTTTCTCTAAAATCCCATAGATATTGTGTATTTGAATGAGGGCTCTGTCTCCATTTCCTGAAGCATGCATGTACTTTTTGTCAGTGTGACAGTGTCCTCGGAAAAGAAATTGGAGTGATTGATGCTTCAACTGAGTCTGACCAGCAGCATTCCCATTGATGCCCGCAGCTCATCATCCCTTCTTTTGATCACCACCATGATTCCAGATGTGCACCATCATGCTCACCTTCCATTCAAGAGTTTTTCATCAACCTCCAAAACACATAACAGAAGAAAGTGTCTTTCCACACAAATGTGCACATTCTGGACTCAATTCAATGCAGCTGTGAAAATTGTCCAAGTGTTGGTGATTAGCTGGATTTGAAATTTGGTAGTACCAACAACACTTCTGAATTTTCCCAGCTGCATTGAAATGGAAAGTCGAATTTTCCCACATGCAACTGTAACACACACTACATGACCAATGTCAGCAGAGTTGCTGCTTCTCAAACTGGTGAACTTTGTAAGACCTGTAGGGCCAGGATGTTATTGGCATCATTTGTGTACATGAGCCATTAGTAGAGTACCAACTGCTTACAAGGATTTTGTTGAAATTCTGATTTGCAGCATGATTTCTCTCGAGTACTAACTGATATCATAACTCAATCTTCTTCCTGTTCCTTCCCAAAATGTGAAACTCAGGAAGCAGGTTTTGTTCAATTTTTGCTTTAAATTTTGAGTAGATTATCACATAATAATTACATCCACCATCAGGAGCTGATGCAGTTAATGGAGAGTAATGACAACTAGTTGCTGCAATTGTGATGAAGGTGATGGTCTGATGCTTTTAAAAGTGACACTCTCAAGGTCGCAACCAGTATTGTGCAGTTCTTTGATTTTGTTATTAATCCCTGGTTCTGGGCTTTTATAATTTTAGAAGTCAAAAGAGCCTTTGTGTTTGGCTGTGTTGTTGATTTGCAAATGCAGTTTCATGAACAGTGGTCTCATTGTATTTCTCTAGATGTGCATTAACCTGGATGTAGGAGGAGATGAGGTATCAGAGGGGAATTGCCCGAGAAGGAAAGAACAGAACCTCTATCATGTCTGTCTGTTTGTTTTACATGTGCTCAGAGATTCAGGAATTGTGGAAATTGATTTCAGGTATTGAACACATAGTTCAGGATTGACTTTTTTCTGGCAGGGGGAGTTCTGAATGCATTTGCCACTGTGTATGCCTTGTACAGGAGTAAAGATGGAGCATGTATATCAGGATGCACACCTGTGATATGGTTTCTTGGATAGTGATGATGCTCCAAGGCCATTTGTCATGCATGTGCATTGGTAACAAAGGTCCCAGACAAATTTGAACTAATCTTCAGATATAGAAAACAGATTCCATTTTTCTTATTACAGTGAGAAGCTGCTCACTTCATTTGCAGTCACTTAGCACAACTCCTGGCAGTCCATCCTGCATTTCAATAAATCTGCAGCTGTACAACAATGGGACCATGTAGGCCTCACTAAAGAATCAGAAATCTGCTGCTGTCAAACATGAGGAAAAAGGTCACTACCTCAGACTCCAATCATCTGGCTGTTTACTGATCCATCTCAAGCAGATTCTGTGACAACACTACCTGAGGATTACAAGATATGCACTTTTTTATTCTCTTCTCCAATTTACAACCTCTCATTTCAGCATAGTGGCTTTTAATTAGGTCTGAAGACAGGTGAAGCACCCAGGGGACAGGACTTTCTCCATAGAAATCCAGGAATGAAGAAGATCAACAAGCAGATGAAGAATGCCTACCTGTGGAATCATGACCTCTTTTCAGCAGCTTGCTCTCCAAGGTACAAATACAGGTGGTTGTCATAGCTCGACTTTCTTAGAAGAAATTAAGGGGTAAGAAAAAAAATCATCCAGGAGAAGAATGTCTAGCTGAGAGATCTGTCCTTCTTGAGATTCTGTCAGAAATTGGAAAGTATAGCACATTGCCATGTCCCTACAGCTTGCCATAGGGAACAGAAGAATGCAAAACACAGAATTAAGTATGATTACATACACAAAACCAGATTCAGTTTATTGCTAATACAATCAAGAGAATAATGAAACATGGATCACAATCTTTTTGCTCTTAGATTTTGAGCCCAACTTAGACTTCGGAATCATGGAGATAATATAATTATCTTGCCAGTATAGTCAGTCCACCATCATAGATATCTTGCTTAGAGACTGGAAATTTTGAGCTTTGGTTCTCTTAACAATACCAATACAAACAAAATACCAAGTTTGAAACAAATCACTTTGAGTCACTGAGATAGCTGTTGAGTGCGGGCATGATCTCTGGTTTGCAATGTTTCAAATACTCTCGTAAACCATGATCCTTGTACAGCTTTCCCTCCTTATAGTTATCAAGAATACCAGCCGTCCGATCTTCCTTGCTTATTCTGTGAGAGAGAGATGTGCAAAGAAAAACCAAACAGCAGCAGTACATTTTAGTATGTGATGTGTGTCAGATTTCAAGTGGTCCAGTTGGAGCTCTCAAAAAAAGATGCAAAACAAGATTGCCATATGTGAAAATATGGCATGCAAGGAAATTCACTACAAGTTGTAGGTGCTGGTCCAGAAATGGTGATGAACAGACCTGACATCAGGGTTGATTGCAATATTGCGTGCTATTGCGAAGCCACAGATGCCAAGAGCCGCTCCAATAGCTGCAAACAACGGGAAGATCTGTTTTCACAGCCAGCAGGTCCATAAGCTCAATACGCCACTACTGAACCTGAACTTGAGCTTCGTTAGGACTCCTATCCCTCACAACGTCTGCCCCTTGCAGGAACAGCTCCGCTGCAGCAAATCCTTAACAACAAGCAAACAACGGGAAGATTTTTTTCACAGCCAGCAGATCCATTCAAGGTTACAATAGCTTAATAGCATCTTTCCATGAGGCTGCTGTGATCACAGTTACTGTGAACAGTAACTGTGATCACAGCAGCCTCATGGAGAGCCACTGACGTAGGGCCTTGTTTCTTACTGCAAAGACAGTCTCTTTCCATTGGAGAGCTGCAAACGCGTTGAAAATATGTAATTAATCATGTTAGGAACTCTGGGAACACATGTTCTCATGAAAAACAAAGACAGATGTCACTATATGGTGAGTCACAGCTCTCACAAGCTCCAGCAAGTGGTCAATGCTTGACCAGTAGAGCTGTGAGATGATTGTTAGCACAGCTAGTTGGAAAAACAGAATAGAAAGCTGATGTGATCACAGCAGCTCAATGGAAAGATGTCCTAAGGCTCATCTACCGTGAAAGAACTACACGCCACTAGTGAACTTGGACTGGAATTTCCTTAGGATTCCTATCCCTCACGATGTCCGCTCGTTGCACGAACAGCATCGCTGCAGCAAATCCTTAAAAACAACAACGCAGTAATCATACTACTGCTTTCTCTCCCTTTGACTGATCTTCCCGCGCAGTCAATCGATTCAACAAACATCTCTCAGATTTGGACTTAAGAGGAATCAATTCCTCCTCTACGGCAAGCAAAACTGTGACTAGAAGCAAAACAGCCGAGCATCTTTAGGCAACAAGGAAGAAAAGAATTACATCACTGCAGTGCTCATCAATCCAGCTACTGCAGCGATACAAGGTAACAAACTTTTTTAAAACGAATCCAGATCTCCTAGTGAAGCCTGGAAATTACAACCAACCAAAAATAAAAACCGGAGACCGGCGATACCTCGAGACAAGAGAAAATCATCCTTCGATTTAAGCACGATTACTACAGATACACAACGGAGAGCGAAAACCAGACGAAATTCGCTTCCTACAACATCGGCTCCTGTGTTGCACCGCAGATGGAAAAAACCAAATAAAGACCGCCCCCCCTCGGAAGCGTGGGAAAAAATAAATCGAAGGAAAAAATAAATCAAAAGAAATCAGACGAGAACGGAGAGCAGTAGCTTGCCTCAGGTCTGATCCAACGCTTGCTCCAAGATGCCTGCGCCATTGTAACCAACCGTGAGAAGCTTGTTTGCCGTCAAGATTTCGTATTGTCGCTGCGTGCGTGCGGGCTAGCTATTGTGTTTCTGTCCTTAGCGTGTGTTCTCTGAAAGCACAGAAAGGTGCAAGACGACGCGGAATGCGGGTCAGAGATGCCCATTTAGAGCAGAATGTGCGTAAAAGACGCGTCGCTTGCCCGTTTCTTTCATAACACGGAAGGTCAATTAAAGCCGCGTAACTGATAAGACGGCTGCGGAATCGTACCCCCCCCCAAGGCAGGATGCGGGCTGGGGACACTGAAATTGTGTTGATCAGGTCGTTTCTGAATCGTGGAATATGCTATTTTGGACAATACTTCCTCTTATTATTATTATTAAACTGGGGGCTTTTTCAGGTTGCGATCATTGGTCGCTTTATTCATATTTTGTTTCTCATCTTTTCATCTCTTTCCTTATTTTCAATGGGTTTGAGGGAAAAAAAAACAAAAAAAGACCTTTTTTTTTCTTTCTGGAATGGACACATAGATTTTTATTTATTCTGAGCTACTGATTGGTAATTTTAAAATACCATAGGAACCAAAAAAAAAGAAAAAAAAAGGGAATAGAAATAAAATGTATTCAGTTTTTTGCAGCTTTTCATTTATTTCATTATTTTTACTAAAAAGAGAATGCCTTTTTGTTTTCCCTAAATGGACATACATTTTTACTTATTCTGAGGAGCTACTGGATGGTAATTTTAAAATTACCATAGGAAAAAAAAAAAGAGAAATGAAATAACATTTATTCATCTTTATTTCAGCTTTTCATTTATTTCCTTATTTTTTACTGGATTTTGAGAAAAGAAAGACATAGGCGTTTTTTCTAAATGGAGATACAGTTTTTACTTATTCTGAGCTAAATGAACAGTAAATTAAAAAAATACCATTGGAAAAATAGTTTCCTAAACAAGAGTTTCCTCTTCTCCAAAAGGCTATTATTGCCTATAGTCAAGGGTGGGCTTTACTTATGCTAACTCATTTCAATGAAATTTAAGTCACTATAAGACAATTGTGAGGGAGTTTGGGTAATGTGGGGAAGGAAAAGAAAGGGGAAGCATATTGGCCATGTGAATCAAGTTTATATTTATTGAGGATGATGGCCACAAGGTGGCATCTAGCATGCAATACCAAATTCGGTAAAGCCTACCCTCGAGGGCATTTGTAAAATCATCACCTTATATATATATATAGATATAGATATAAATCTCATGATATTCAGCAATTACCCATTGTATATTATAACAACAATGAATGTCTTGAAAAATGATATTCCCATAGATAATTTATGGGCATTACATTTGTTTTTAACACTTGCTGCCACCCTATAACTACACTAAAAAAAAGTGGCAAGGTTTTTTATGATCAGATCAAGTTGAAGTGTACTGGTTTTGTAAATGTTTGTTGTGGAAAGGTGGGACTTGCAATATGCTTGTAAAGAGGAAGACATATATGCAAGTGTACTCATATTTTATGACCAACAATGAAGACTAGGAAAGGGTCAACTTGTCATCCTCCAGAAGCGAATGGTTGGTGTTCAAGAGAGGGTTGTATTTATTAAATTCAATTTTTGAAGTGATAGCATCTTTCAGGAATTAACAATGTCGATATGTGAATTTCATGAATTGGACACAAATTAAAATAGGGCTAGTAGAAAGGGAATGTGGGGGGTAGGGGGTCTATTTTTTAAGTTGCTTATCTAAGCAAAACACCCCTTGGTCACCAATTTCTTCAAATGTTTGTTTTAATAATACCCACTTGTTAGGCTCAACTTGATACCAAACTTGATACAGAACTGGAGGAGAACAACATAATGCAACATTAAAGTAGCTTCTTGTCCAAGTAAAATTTATCCTTCACCAAAAGAAAAATCTATGAACATAGATTCTCTATATTGTTTATGCTTGTTGATCCCCTACTAGGTGACTACACCCCACCTCAAGCCTAAATGTCTAGGCTTGAAGAACATTTTTGGAAATAGAATACTCCCCCATCAAAATGTAGACACCATCTTTCAGCTTAGAAAAATTAAAGAATGAAACTATGTAAGATGTCTAATGTTCACCTAGGTAGAAAAAAAAGTCACCAATATGTGGTCTAGGAGTGAAAAGGTCATCTTGCAAACCACATAAATCTCCCCCAGAAAAACAAGAGGCCAAGAGAGAATGATTCCTTGGGGGGAGGGGGTCCCATCTACTCCAAACCTTGGTAAAAACAACCCCTAGGTCATAATTGGTGCAGGTTGGATCTTTACAAAATAGATATCACATAGGTATAGGGTTTATGTGTAGTTTATTGGTTATTTGTTTTGTTCTCAACCAATTCCAAACAAGCTAGGTTGGTTATGAACCAATTATAATGTCCCTTTTAGTTTTCATGTTCCGCATCTTGCTAGAGAATTTCCTTTGAGGTTGTTTCCCTCTCAAACACAGTTGCAAATGTGGTTTTTTTTTTTTTTTTTTTCAATTCTGAATGTTGCTCAAACAATTCCCTCATGTTCAATATATGATAGAGTTATCGTAAAGTAAGAAAAAGACAGCACCAGAACCCTGAGTTTGGTCATACACAGGGTGAGATTAATAAAAGACTTGCAAAAAAGTACATTAGCATTCAACGGGGGATGAAACTCAGAAAGCCATCAATTTTGGTGCTAAACTGAGTTTCATCCTGTCTTTTCCTTTTTCTCCTGAGCGCCTCCACCGCTGCCACATATATCTTCACTTCTCGTAATTGTACAAATACTAAAATAAGTCTTGGACCTCGTGCATTAAATGCTGAGTTTCAGCATTTCATACTGAGATTTAACAAAATATCTTTACTTTGTGGAAACCACTGAAAGAGGGGATAGAGGGTGAAAAGAGGCCCAAAGACAGGGTGAAGATAGGGTTAATTTATGGATAACTCTCATGAATAGTTTTCTTTTATGGTAGTCGTTGATGAATTTCCTTCTATTTGCTTAAAAGATACTAGTAAATCATTGTCATTAGTTCCATGTCTAGTGGCAATTGAATCAAAATATTAGGTTAGTTGATCACCTTTAATTTTTGTTAAGTGTCTTTTTAATTCAATTTTTTTTTTTTGTTGTCATCCTTGTCATTATTACACAAACATGATTTTCTCACTAGCAACACTGCGACTAAAATGACAGAAAAGATAAATTTCACAAACATGATTTTCTCACTAGCAACACTGCGACTAAAATGACAGAAAAGATAAATTTTCACATATGTTGAACTTAGAGTTTTCAGTAAAGTCAAGAAAACATGGCACCGGTACCCTGAGTTTGGTCCAAAACCAGGTCAGATTTTTTTTTAAACCTGTAAAAAAGTACATTAGCCTTCAAGGTGGGGTCAAACTCAGAAATGCACCACTTTTTGTGCCAAACTGAGTTTGATCTGGTTTTGACCAGTGCTGGGCGGTTCTCACTCGTGGCCGGAGTGAACCAACAGCCACCAGTCCACCAGTTCAGGATGACCATTCAAGCCGTTTTGGGGATGAACCAAAAACACGTCCTCTTCCCCTGCCCAGGGATTTTTCAACCCCCTTCTCCGCCCCAAAATTTTCCCCTCTTACCTACCTCCTTTCTCCTACCTCCCCCACTTCTTTTGCCACTCACTCCATCTCCAAAGCTTAGGAGAGTCCCCAAGCTTGAGTAGCATAGAGCTTTGAGGAAACGTGAGACAAAAAGCTTGAAGAAGGTGGAGAGCTCAACGTTGAAGGAACACGAAGAGAAGAAGGGAAGAGGAATGCTTCATCCCAAATGCAAAGTGAGAGAAGAAAGGTAAGCTCCTTCCCTTCTCTACATTTTTTTCTTCTCTATGGTTTCTTTTTCTCTATCTTTTTTTTTTTTCTTTTTGTTTAAGAATAAGAATAAGAATACACCATCTTCTTCTTCTTCTTTCATTTTTTCATTTCTGTTTGGAGGAAGAAGGTGACAACACAAGTGTGTTGTTGCCCTTTTTTTTCTTCTGTTTTTTGTTACAAATAAGGTGACGACAACAAGGATGTTGTCATCCCAAAATTTTCCCCTCCTACTTACCTACCTCACTTCATTTTGTGCTCATTCCATTGTCAGAGCTTGGGAGAGCTTGAAGCGAAAAGTAGAAGAGAGAAGGCAAAACTAGCACCCAAAAGTGGGAAGGCAAAAGTGGCAACCAAGAGAAAGTGCTTGGAATGGAAGGGCAGAAGCGAGAAAGCAAAAGCAAAAGCCAAAAATGAGAGGGTAGAGCGAAAGCTTGAAAGTAAGCTCCTTCCCTTCTCTTGGTTTTTTTTTTGTTGTTTTCTTGTGTGTTTTGTCTTCTCTGTGTGTGAGAAGAAGAAGATGACGACAATGCGTTGTCATCTTCTTTTGCAGTGTTACAACAAAGAAGGCAACGGTAATTTGTTGTCATCGCCTTCTTCTCTATGCTTGAGAAGAAGAAAACGACGACAAGGTATCGTCATCTTTTTTTGTGGTGCTATTGCCTAAAGTGTTATTACTCTTTATGTTTGAGAAGAAGAAGAAAACGACAATGCAACAACGCATTGTCATTTTCTTTTGTGGTGGTGTTTTAGCAAAGAAGGTGATGACAACTTGTTGTTGTTGCCTTCTTCTTTGTGTTAGAGAAGAAAAAGATGTTGGTAATGCGTTATCATCTTCTTCTATGGTGTTATTGTAACGAAGAAGATGACGATAGCAAGTTTTAAAATCTATTGTGCGCACAATGCTAAAGCCAATATATTTGGATGATATAAAGCACTCTTGGGTAAGCCACA
>Ga0209611_10003387_pt1 | contig 27671 bp, 27 predicted proteins | sample S1TSphgellanicum_3_FD_187693 | JGI IMG/M metagenome (GOLD analysis project Ga0209611, IMG submission 187693) | Host-associated microbial communities from peat moss isolated from Minnesota, USA - S1T2_Fc - Sphagnum magellanicum MG (SPAdes) (version 2) | ecosystem: Host-associated > Plants > Peat...
GTACGTGGCATACCGCCCGCCACACCACCAATTGACTCATGTTTGGCAAAATCTTGTCAAAATTATTAACTTTTTGAAAAAGGGGTCCACCGCAGAAGCATTCCCTAAGATTTTGACCAACCTCCTCGTCTTAGTTTTTTTCTTTCTTTTTGGCTAGTCCTCTTAAGGAATTAATTAGAAAAAAATTTTAATTAATTAATTAGTTGTGGACATGAGTCCCAGGTACTAGGCTAGTACTATATGCGGCATGGGCCTTGATTCTTGATAGTGCTATATGAAAATAAAAAAAGCTAACAAAAGTTGAGTCATGGATTACCAGGAGATAACTTGTGACACACTTTGGGCTCCACTCTGTAGACTCAGTCAGGTTTTGGTCCTCTCTCTTCTCTTCTCTTTCTTTGTTCCTTATTTTCCCCCTTGCTGGGTGCTTTGATTAATGGAGTTTGCAAGGGTTTCTTTCACACTTGAAAGGAATACGTGAAAGGAATAGAAGAAGTCTTGATACCGATTGAATCCAGGTAGGTCTGTACACACGCTGAATTCAAGTTAATGAAGTGTGAGTCGTTATGTATATAGCCGGCCACCCCCACTTTGCAATACCTAAATGATCAAGACCCACTATTCCAATTGTGAATGTACAGTTTATAGTAACTAAACTATGCTGCACCAACAAACTTACCTCTTCCTAGGGTAGATTGACGAGTGATTGAACATTTGAGCACTCAGGGCAGGCCAGATTCAAGGGGAGGACTCTGTTGTTTCTGTTGTCCAAAAGAACCCTGAACCCCTCCTCTTGGCACATCTGACACATTAACGATAATAAAAAACGGATTAAAAATGAGAAAATTATGGCCCCTCAAAGTAAAAGGGGTTAAAAACTTAAGAAAACAAACCACCAAACATTACAAAGGTCGGACCCTGAACACCCAAAAAATTCCTTTGTATGTTGCTCTTTTGTTATTAGAGTTCAAAGATGATTCGTAGAACTTCAGGTGGCATTCTTATAGCATTTTGAATCCTTTAAAATAAATGAGAAACAAGAAAGTTATTAGGTTTGAAAATAGAAGGGGTCGAAACAAAAGAAAAAAAAAACACCTTTTGTAAGTTGGAAAGCTGATTTGTCTTGTCATTTTTTCATTAGTCCTATTCCTTTGCACTTCAAAGATAATTTTTAGAGTTTGAGGTGACACTCCCATAATATTTTAAACCACTCAAAATGAGCACATATGATGAACATAAAAAGAAGTGTTTGATCATAGGCAGGTGATTGGTGATGGGCCGGTCCACCCTAGTATCTAGCAGCTGGGGACAGTGTTTTGTTTAATCCCAATCATGGTTTTTTTTTTTGGAAGGATTTTGTGATGTAGGAGGAGTGGCAATGATTCAGAAAATAATTTAGCCAAATTTGGTAGCCTACTAGATGTGAAAGTAGAAAAAAACAGCAGAATCTTTCTATATTCTTGACTACTACCTACTGGAAATTATCAAAAAGAATCTGGTAATTTAAATTTTATTTTCTTCAAAATCTGGCGAATTTGGGTCATTTTTTTCCCATGAAAAATCCTTTGCATAGGACGGTTGAAACCATAGTTTTCAGGTGGAAATAAGGCAAAAATTCGCCAGTAAAAGAAACAATGATCCCAATATCTGTTTTGGGATGCTAACCACCATGGCTGCATTACAAAATTGAAAACAAAAGACTGGTCCACAGCAGTGATTCGTTTCAAGAAAATTTGTGACTTTTTGACCAGAAATTTGGGAAATTTTTGGAATTAAGATTTTCAGCTAATTCAGCTGATTCAGCTAATTTTGCTAATTTTTGGAAAATTTCCCCAAAATCTCAGTTTCACACAGTTGGGGGGGAAAAAAAGAGAAAAAAACCCCTGGTGCATAGGGCATAGTAGAACACGTGTCCCTATTTTTTCACTTTTGCAAACAGTGCTGGGTGATTAGAGTTACAGGAATATGGCTATGAACATAGTGTGAACACATTCTTTATTTTTCACATTCTCAGAATTTGAAATTTTCTAAAATTCGGTAATGTGAACACAATGAGGGTCCAACGGATTTCTCCTTCCCAACCCAATTTGTTTCAATTTGTTTGAATTTCCAGCAACAAAACCCACTCAAAAATCAATATCTTCCACACCTTAGTTCTGAAAATTGTGAAATGAACTTTATTAAATCTGACTTGTTGAGGGCTTTCCAACAATATCATGAACACCCCCAAATTCCAATAGAGTTTTCATTTTTTATTTTTAAAAAATGTCATTGAAAAAATGGTTCAATAATCAATAGCTTCCACACTGTAGCTCCAAACAGTCTCAAACCAAGTTGGTGCACCCTTACACATCAAGAGCTTTCCAAAGATACCAAGAGTGCAGCATGAAACACTCTGGTTGGGAGACCTCAGCAAACAAAACAAAATAAACTACCTTGATTCATAGATAGACTAGTGTAGCATGTGCCATTGGCCCAAGTGTGAACACATTGAGGGCTCAACTGAATTTCCTTCCAAACCCAAAATTTGCAATTTGTTTGAATGTCTAGAACAAAAATCTACTCAAATTCACACCTTAGCTCTGAAAATTGTGAAATAAACTCTATTCAATCTGACTCACCAAGAACACCCCCAAATTCCAACACAGTTTTCAGTTTCAAAGTTTTTACTTAGTTTTTGTTGAAAAAATGGTTCAATAATTAATAGCTTTCACACTGTAGCTCCAAACAGTCTTGAATGGAGTTGATGCACCCCCCTACTTATCGAGTGCTTTCCGAAGATACCAAGAGTGTAGCGTGAAATGTGGTGATTTGGGAGATCTCAGCATGTCAAACAAAACAAAACAAACTACTTTTCTTCATAGATATAGTGTGTCACCCAAGGGAAATTTGTGGTTTGGGCTGTCAATTTTGCGCCTTGAAAAGAAGGGGGGCTGGTGCACACTAAGTGTTGAGAGAGTACAATGTTGTTTCTTACCCCCAGGGTAATTTCTTGAATTCAAATTTAACATTTCTTGAGTGAAATATAGAAATTAGGGCATCCAGATAATTAAGCAAGATACACTAAAATGCCATGCCAATAGTAACTTGCAGATTCAGCAGTAATTAAATTATTTTCTAAAATTGGCAAATTTTCGACAATTAATTAATTACACAAAGTGCCAAAAAAACAGTAAAACTTTTAACCTGTGTAATAGCCACAGTGGGACAGCAGCACACTTGTTACTACAAAGTAGTTGCTCTTGTTAATAATAATATTGTTTGTGCTGAAATATTCAGAATCCAAAAATCCAGTTCCAAACCTAAATTTTAAAAATATATTAAAATTTTCAACGAATGTTTGTGGAATCTGTTATGGGACTACTACACTACTAGTCTGCATACCAAGAAATAATCGAGCATGCTTGACCCAAAGAAAGTAAGCCAAGCTTGGGCATACCAGGAACTAACTAACTAGGCAAAAGCTAGACAAACCAAGACAAATGGTTTGTTCTTGATTTCTTTGGGTAGCCAAAGTGGTGATCAATGCCATAGAGAAAATGTAGCCAATTCCTGTTATAAAATGAGATGTGAAAATTAAAAGCATTTAAGCATCCTTCATATATTTTCAGCTAGATATCTGCTGGAACCAAATATCAAAATCTGGTGCTTTTAATTATTGTAATTGTTTTTTGAATTCTGGCTATTGAGAACCCCCAAAATAATCACTTCATGTTTTGCATTTTTCAAGTTTTAATTTCACTTTGTGACGAAATTTTGCTTGAAGGAACCAAAATTATTATTATTTCTATTGAACCATCCCTACTACCAAGAACCCTACCATGAATTGATGATCTAAATCAAGCAATTGAATATGGATATAGTGAGTCAAGTCTATCACAACACGTATCATTAAAGTTTGATGACTTTGTTTCTTGTTCAAAAGCTTCCCCATGCGAGTCATGTGCATTGTTTTTCCACTTTGCCCAAAAAGCTTCCCCATGCAAGTCACATGCATTGTTTTTCCACTTTGCCCAAAAAGCTTCCCCAAGCAATGCGTAACCAATGGCCCCCATATTGGTTGGTGCTTGAAGGAATCCACTTGCCAATTCAAAGGCACTGTTGTCATGAAGAGATGATGTCACAATGGGTCCTCAACGAGATATTTCCATTGTGATTCAATAGCATTGTGACACATTATTAACACTCCTGAGACACGCCATACCAAATTGGGCCCTCCTTCCCAAATCGATGTGCTAAATATAAATCAACCTTTGAAAAATTGTGACACTATCAAAAGATCATAGTCACATTAGTGTGGTTTTGCTTTTTTGTTTAGGTATAAAAATTTGTGTGCTTGTTGTGGGATTTCATATTTAGAAGTACGAAGGCAAAGAAGGTGATTTTGCAAGGGGTGTGTGTGTGAGTGAGTGAGTGAAATACATATGTTGAAGGATGTGCTTTGATTGTGAAGGTTTACAAAGGTTTTGTGAAATGTGTGTGATTTACAGTAGACAAGAAAGTTTTTGAGAGCTTTCATGAAGGTAAAGGATGCTTGAATGAAACATCGAGGTCCATCCAATGATAACTAGAATTGAAGGGAGTTTGATTTTAAATTGTTGAATTGGAAGGTGATTTCATGATATTATTACACATTGTCAATGGTGGAGAGAAGGTGAGTTGTTTATTAACTTACGATCCTTTGGATTTGGGCATTTCAATCTCTTCTTAGAGTTTGAAAAATAGTAATGAAAAGAAATTTCAAATAAACAAAACATAGTAGAAATTTGAGTTTGTTTAAAAGATTTAAGGAATATAATGGGAATCTTGACAATCATGAAAGAAAGAGAGATTGCTTGGATCATACATATATCATAACACAAAGTAAAGACAAAAAAGTTGTATGTGTATATATGTATTTCAAGCAATGGCATTTTCCAACAAGCAAAGCAATTTAGTTGAAAAAGGCGACTTGTTGCCATTAACAACAAAGTTGCAACAAGCATGGCTACAATCACAATTGCCCAAAGTACAAAAAAATGAGTCATCTCCTTTCTCCTTCAATACTTCTCGCAGAGTTCAATATCAAATTGATGCAGAACCTTTGATTCACAAATCATTGTCTTCACATCTTCCTGAAAAGCTTTTTTCCCCATTATTATGTTCATATTCTACCAAGGATTCTATCCAATGTTCTAGTTTTCCTAACCATGAACCACTTTCATCTAAAACATTGACCAATGTTGGAGATTTGAAATTTGGTGAAGAATCTGAACCCAATATACTGACTTATTTTGATGCCATACTCATGGAAGAAGCCATAGATGACGACCTTTGTATGGGTATAGAGTGTATGGCTTGCCAAGCCTTACAAAAAGAATTTGCTGACCTTATTAATGAAGATTTTATACCACCTATCAATGGGACGTACATTTGTGGAAACATGGAACTTGGGGGGGAAATAGATTCCAACAATATTTGCAACAACGAATCTTTGGACATCAACCAATTGCCACAAGAGTTATTTGAAGATCATTTGGTGCATGAATATGGGAATATATTGGGTGAAAATGATTCAAAAAATGAATACATTAATGCAGGGGTGGCTATGTGTCTTCCACATGGTGGTGAAAAAGTCCAACACAATGTTGATTTTGCATTTGAGTTTGGTGATGACAATCATCTCCCAATTTTACTTCTCAAGTAAGACTATCCACAACTATGGCCTAATTCAATTTTGTTCAATATTCATTGATTATTCCATTGTATGCACATCATCAACACAAAGTTTGATCAAGTTAATTTTTTTCTTTTATTGTTACACCAAGTTCCCAAATAGGTTTGTGCATAACCTCATTGTTCATTGTGGAGTTAATAAAGACAACCTTTTACAAAATCTTAATGTCAAGGTATGAGATAATATATAAAACTTGTTTCAATGTTGTGAAAGAAGTTAATTTTTACATTGACAAAATTTATGTGCATGTATATTAACTGTGTAGTAGCCTATTTTAGGTGTGGAGAAGCAATTGAACAAAATGATTTGAAAGCGGCCACTCAAATAATTACAAAACTTCGTGAACTTTCATCACCAAATGGAAATGGTGTACAACGCATGGTTCATTACGTCACAAATGCCTTGGTAAAGTATCATAAAATGATTGATAAAATGATTTAAAAAATTTTAATCAATTTCATGCATCTTGTTATAATCATGCAAGGTGGACATTAAGTGTTGGAAATGTATATATTTGAATTTGACGTTTTCATGTGGTTTCTTTTTTCATATCATTTTTGTAATTGAATTTTAGGTTGCAAAAATGTGTGGAACTGGTGTACAACTTTACACATCACTTGACAACAACAGCCCTTCTGTTGGTACAATTTTGCGAGCCTATAGATCAATTGTCATGGATGTGCCATATATGAAATTTGGCATCCAATTTTGCACTACACAAATCCTAGATGCTTTCAAAGGTGCTACGCACGTGCATGTCATTGACTATGGCATCCTATATGGGTTGCATTGGCCGTGTCTCATTAAAGAACTTGGAAAGAGACCAGAAGGGCCACCACACCTTCGAATCACAGGTACTATATTTTTCATATTATTGTCAAGATTCAATCGAAATATGCTACATTACACTTCACATCCTTTAATTGGTTGAACTTTTGCATGTGGTATTGAAATGGGATTTCAGGGATTGATCACCTTAGAGAGCCAAACTCTACATCATCAAAAAGGGTTCAAGAAACTGGCCAACGATTGGCTAAATTTGCAAAGTTATGTGGAGTGCCATTTGAATACATTGCTATTGCCAAAGAATGGGAAAACATAACACTAGACCAACTTGACTTGAGGGAGCGCGAAGTGCTAGCAGTCAGTTGTTTTCTTAGACTTCAAAACCTTCTAGATAATCAAGTTGTACCAGCAAACCCTCGATTACTTGTACTCAAAATGATTCGAACCATGAATCCAAAGGTATGCAAATTACCACTACATGATTACATCTAAATGATTGCTTCAAATATTTGATATTGGATTATTGGTTATTTTATATCCAATGCCATTCACACCTATTCTCAACATGTGAATAACGTTGTTATATTATCTTGTATCAACATCTACATGGCTTATCTTGCAAATGCAATTATGATAACATCAACTTCATTAAATAAATCTCATGGGGTTTATGGTGTTGTGAAGGTTTTTGTAACAGGAGTGGAGAATGCAAGTTGTAATGAACCTTTTTTCATATCTCGTCTTTCTAATACCATCAAGTATTATTCAATCCATTTTGACACATTGGATGTAGTCACTTCAAGGATTTCTGAAAAACATAGAATTGGTTTCGAAAAAGAAATTCTTGGTAGGCAGATCTTAAACATTATTGCTTGTGAGGGCACATCAAGAGTGGAACGTTTTGAATCCTACAAGCAATGGCAAAGATGCATTCAACGATCAGGATTCCTACAAAGGCCCTTATCATTTAAAAATGAAGCTCAAGAAGTTAATTATGAATCCATATTGGGTTCTTATGATAAACGTTTTGGCATTGGGAAAGATGATGGTTGGTTATTTATAGGATGGAAGAATGCAATCATGTGTGCATTCTCAACATGGAAGCCAGTCCCCTTGAGAATGAAGGTTTAGTTTGTTTTTAATTACATTTTTTGATAGCTTGATGGAAGTTTCTTTTGAAATTTTCATGTTTAATACATTTTCTTCAACTTTTTTAGAAAGCTTGTGTAGTGTAACAACTATATTACAATTAGTATAACAATTTTGAACACATAAACATATGTTGCATTTTGGAGTACAAGGCAAAGTGTTTAAAAAATTTATTGCAATATGAACACAAACAATTAGGAGCCTAAGACAACATTTGTTAGTTTATAAGGAAAGTATGGTTGATGCAATAAACCAACAATATCAAATGCCAATATGATTATTTGACTTGTTTTTAAGGAATCAAATAATTTAAACCATCCTTAACTATTGCCAAAGTGCCATTGGAGATGTTACAACAATGGTCATTTTTTATGTCATAAATGCATTAAGGCCCATGATTTGTGGTGGCTAGTAAAAGTTCATAAAATAAATGGTACACTAGTGCATGATGTCCCCATAAAATAAAGTTCAAATTGTGAAGATTAGCCGAAAACATCTTGGTGAAAATGGAAAAACTTTTATTACATGCAACAAAAATAATGAAGGATTTTTTTTAAAAAAAAAATTGGATCTAAATGCATTTAAGGGACACATGAAAATAAAAATATATATGTAGTGGAATAATGACACATCTATTTCTATAATTGTGGACCTTAGAACCCAAGGTTTAGGGTTTCTTATGAGTTTTATTTCAAGGTTCAATTAGACATTCTGGACAAGTCAATTTGAACATGGTCAATTTGATTAGTGATCTTTTTGTATTGGTTGAGTGTTGGACCTTTTGATTAGTCAATTCAAACAAAAAATTGTGGTCAATTTTTTTTTTGGGCAACAAACAATTTTATGTATGTATAATCCCCCCCCCCTCCCCAATTCATTTATTGATATCCAAAAACAATAATCATGATCTATTATTTTTGGACCTTTTTTTGGCAATAATGTTTTTTTTTTCCCTCATAGGTAGGTAAGTTATAGGTAGGATGTAAAAAGATATGTAAGTAGAACAAAGGTACGTTGTGATTCATGACCCAAACTTTTAATAGGTTAGAAATAACCAAATTACAATTGTAAATATGTAGGTAAATAGGTAAATAGGTCATATATGTCATAGGTTGTAGGTAGCCTAACCCATTAGACATATAATAGCTTGCAAATATAATATGCCACAAAGAAAAATTTGAACCCTTGACATCCATGGTCACAAACCAAATCCTTCATCAACTCATCACACATTCACATTGTGACAAATATATCAACACATTGTCATAACATATTTGGGCTCCGCATAGTTGTGCACTACTTGTGGCGATCAACTATTTTATATTTTTCTTATGTTTTCATATGGTTTTGAATGATTTATCATTATTTATGTCAATGTCAAATTTAAATTAAATTAATATACATTTCATGGACATGAAAGGACACGTTAATTTTTTTTTCATATCCATGTTGGTGGATAGGGAAAAAGAATGAGGTAATTATAAAATGAACTTTCAATTATTAGGAAAGGTGGGTGATAGTTATTATGAACATTCATAGGAAAAGGAAATTAGTATTAAGAAAGAATGAAATAGATAGGCTTGAAAATGAGGTAGTTATTTCTAAGATTGTTTTTGGAGTGGTCCATGGACGACCATATGAAGGATTCCAAAATACCCCCATATATTAGTTTTGATTTCTCATCATTGGAATTTGTTTTAAATTATTTGACATATCTAAACCTTGAAATGCATTTTTTCTTGTGTCTTGCTCAAATAAAAACAAATGACCATTTTTTTCCAAGTTGTTTCAAAAATCTAATCATTGAATTGGACAAGGTTCACAAAATCTCAAATCATGTGTAGGATTTTTTTTCAAATTAATCGTGTTCACAAACTAAACTTCTTGTTATACCTTCAAATTTGATTCAATTGAAGCAAAAGAAAATTTGATATATCTTTCAAGGTTTTTTTCTTGGGACTATGGATATTTTGAAATAATTTTTAATAGAATGAAAGTAATAAAAAATTTGAAGGAAATATATGTCTCCATGATGCAATTTAATGTATTTATAACCATCTATTGAAATGAAATTTCAAATTTTTTATTTAAGTTATATAGAATTTTATTTAAATAAAATATATATGATGCATCAAAATCAAATATTTTCCAATTTTACAATTGATTTTAGTTTGTCATACATGTGGTTTTTCACTTTTGATCACAAAATTTTATATCATTTAATGTTTTTTTTAAAAAAAATAATGCAAATTATTATAATTTTGATTTGGCCAAATTTTACATTATACATAGTTTAGACAAAATCATTGTTGGTTAAAATATCATAACACATTAACTATGTAAATTTCATTATACATTCCCATTAATTAGACCATGCATGTTTGGTTTTGATTTCAAGATTTTAATTTTACATTTTATTACATTCAACCCTAAAGTGCCCAAAATTCATAACAACTTACAACAAAATTTAAATGTTTTGAATTTCAACTTGATGTTGTAATTAGTCATGTTCTATGTGACGTTATCACATGATACATTCCAAAAACAATTGCATTATACACACACACACACACAAAATTCATTTGATAAAAATAAATTTGTAATTTTTTCAAATCTTGTTTAAAATTTTCATATTGTCATAGAATCATATATTTATTATATTTATGAAGTATGAAACATAAGATTATGTGATAGAAGTAAATCATTTTCATTGAAATGGAAATATTATTGATATTCAACCATGGACTAATGCACTTTAGTTTTATTCTAAAATGAACAACATTTACCATGCATGGGTAAATTTGTTAATAATTGTGTATTGAAATAAGCAAAAATTTAAATAATAGCCATAACTATTTTTAACTTGGGGAAATGATTTTTTACAAATCAAACATGGAATGACAATTAATCCACTCTATTATATTTTCGTTAAAGGTAGGTTGTAAAAGAATAAATGCAAAAGTATCAAATGATGTGTCTAGTCATTCAATTAGAAACATGACAATCAAAAGAACTTAATAAACATTAGTTTTATTATATCTTAAAGTTTTTCTTCACTATAGGTATATGTATATGAAAATTGCAAAGTACACATCTAGTGATATTTAAGATTAATAAATATTGTCCAATGATTATAGTTCAAATTAAAAACATATTTACACATAAAGACATTAAAATAAAGTTTTAACAACAAACGAGCTTCCTTTTATAATGCAATCATGCAATAGTGGCCACCATATTAGAAATAGACCATTTTTTATTTTCTACAGTTGTATGGGTGTTTGTTAGGGTTGGGTGACCAAATTAATCAAAAACTACATAATTTTGTGTGTGAAGACTATGAAACTACTTCACAATTAAAGTTTTAATGGTGAAAATCCAATACAATCATAATATATTGCCAAAGCAAAATATTATTCACAATTCAACATGATGTTTACATTTTAAAAATACCATTGTCCATCTTGTTCAAAGTCCCTTTCTTATCCAATTTGATTAGATAGTCAATAAGGTCACATTAATGAATGTCACTAGGTAAAAATCACATCTGTAATCAATATTTCAAATTTTTTTCAAATAATAAATGAAATGGATAAGGTAGTAAAGTTGGAAAATTTGAAAAACTTTGATTTTCATAATACTATAAATGTCACATTTTTATACGAAGTATGGAGCTTAAATACAAACAACATCCATAGTGCATAGGAATGAATGGTGCCTTATTTCATAGTAGCACAACAAGAGCTTGTTGGCATAGAAAATAATAGTTATGAAATCATCTTGATAAATGTGTTCATGATGCAACATATCATAGATTTGAAACAAGAAGATGCCCTAAAATGTTTCACTTGAAAAGGTGAAGGTATATTAATGTTAAAGATGATGGTTCATTTTCATTGAAGTCATTTTGTCCTCTTGGCAATGACTATTGTTGGGTTATTTCCAAATTACACAACAAAATGGGTGTGGGCTAGTTAATTGCCATGCCTTTGTTCCACAATTGGTCATATCCATAAACAAGGCTAGTTGTTTGTTGCCTTCAATTTGTTAGAAGTTGATTTTGTTTGTCAAACAATAAATTAACATTATATTTCAATCTTATATGCTAAAACATATTTGGTGGGCATGATTGGATTGAATCTTGTTTTGGAACTAGTTCATGTTTCTTAAGTTTGTGAAGTGATATCAAGGCACAAAAAGAAATCTTGTCTTTTTCCACTACCCAAATTCACTAAGTTTGTGGTGAAATAGGACAAAATTAATTAATATGCAACTTATATGGTTTTAGTAAAAAGGACTAGTTGATTAACACATTTTTAATGAAATGTTTTTTAGTTGTTTTGGATAGTTGCATGTTGCATTAAATAATTTAATTAAATTTTTTGACATGGACATATGACGTCCCAAATTAATATGACATGGAATAGTGTGCCACAACATCATATAACCTTTTCTTTTTTTCCCCTAGATTGTGGAATCACAAATTACATTTTAGTCATGGCATGAAGTGACAAATTTACATGCCATGATTTTTTAAATTTATATATATATTGGATTGTGGAATCACGGATTACATTTTTTCCATGGAGTCATGACAAATTTACATGTCGTGAAAATAATTTAATTTAATTTAATTCTTTCCAATTTTGTTGACAAAAATGTTTTGACACCATTTAAGCATGATTCACAATGATGTATATGTTTGTAAATTACATTTGTAAAAGATATATTAACATAAGCATCCATCAAAGATTGAACCCAAGACTTCATAGAATCACACTAAATTTTGAACCACCAAACCACTTCAACAATTTATCAATAAAAATGAAAAAGTTTAAGTTTATCATGCTTGGCATGAAATGTTTTAGGAAATTCAAACTTTAATATACATTTTCTTTTGCAACAACTATTCAAATGTTACAAATGAAAAGATGATCTTGAAGTTTATTCAATCATGTATTCAAAAAAAATATTGTAATTTACAATGTATTTTTAAAAAATCAAATAACATTTCATGAATAAATCAACAAATTTTTTTTTTTGTTTAAATTAACCTAAAATCTTTGCTGGAGGGTGCAAAAGTGTAAATGTTATGCATTCAATAGGAGGATACCGAAAACTAATTGTTGTAACTACAACAATTCTTGATCACAAATATGGCCATTATGTTAGGTCAAATAAGGTAATTCTTAAACATCATGATTTCAAAAAAAGATCATGATCTGGATGTTCATATCAAAGTGTTCAATTATGCAATAAAAACAAATGCATAGACTTCTGAAGAGTACATCATTAATGTGTTTAGTTATACATTAAGAAATATGACATTGGATTGGCACCATAATTACATGTCAAAAAATTTTGACTGTATTTTTCAAAGCTTACACATGCATTTTGCAAACATCATTGAAAGATTTAAAATGATGAGCGAATATACATGGAGTCGAAGAACATGAATTAGGAGGAGACTGAATGGGTGGAGGTTTACTATGAGCATATTCAAAAGTTGGTTCATGGTTTATAAGTACCAACCATAGACAATTTTCTAATTATTATGTTTAGAGCAAGTTTGCAATCATACCATAAAATTGCAACTATAAGAATGAAGTGGTCAACATTACAAGAACATAAGGAAGCAACAATGTTGTGTGAAGAAGTTATGATTACTGCAGAAGCAAGGAGTGCACTATTAGTACCACAGAGTATCAAGTAGGCAGTACTAGCAAAAACACAAAGTAATACAAGGAAGATTGACAAACATTGCACGAATTATGGGATGACAAATCACAATGTGGAGACATGCAAAAAGAAGAAAAAGTAAACCATGGTGGCAACCATAAAGGTATAAAAGGATAAATTTTCCAATGTAGAGATGCAAAAAATGTTTCATGGGAAATATGTGATAGTAGCAAAAGTTCAACCTATTGATGAGACACCACTAGTAGAAAACGTGGGTGCAGTTCATTAATCCCCATTCACTAAACCAGTGAATTCATTGCTTCCCCACTAGTACCCGTTCATTACAACTAGTGAATTCACTCAAAATCTAGTGAAATCACTTAGCATATAGGGACACCTTTGTTGTAGTGCATAAACAATCATTGTGGATGTGAATGTGGTGGATGTTAATGCTATTGCAAGAAATAAAGTAACTAAAGAATAGGTGTTCAAGGATAAAAAGCCAAGAAAAACAAAGAATGTTGTTGACTGGGAGAAAGAAAAGTGGTTGAAGCAGTATATGGTGGAAGCAATTCAACAAATTAAAAAAAACACGAACCTAGATTAAAGCGCCATCCACATCCATGGAAAGATGGAACATAACTTGGCTAAATATGCCAAATATTACTCCTGTGGACGCACAAAAATCTCAGGAAGTAGTGAATTCACAAGGGAAACTGATCACAATAGAAGAAAATTTTCTAAACATTGGTAAGCAGATGTTTTTAAAAAATTATACTTTGAACTTAGGACAATTGTTTAAAATAGCTCCTAAGCTAAAGAAATATATTTGTTAGAAGTTGAAACCATAAAAACTCAAAATGTAAGTAAAGCAACCATAGATAAATAAGTTAGTTCTTTAGTACCAAAAGTAGGGACAATTGTTGTAGCAATAGATTATCATATGGCAGTTATCCAAATACAGATTGGGAAGAATACAACAAAAGATGTGTTGTTGGATGGAGGTTTTGGACTTAATATTATCACAAAATAATTAAGATTAAGGTAGGGGCTTCCAAAGCCTAAACCTGTAACATATAATTTGAGGATGGCAAATCAAACAACCACAAAACTAGTGGGGATGATAAGAACTTTGAAGATATATGTTCATAGCATTCCTTATATAACTACATTTACTATACTTCAAAATAATGTGGTAGATTCTAGTTATTCCATGTTGTTGGGGAGACCATGGCTGAGGGATGCTAAAGTGGCACATGACTGGGGAAGTAACATTGTTACCATACAAGGGAATGGGATAGTTCGAACAATTATAATTACCAAACACTTGGGAAGTGAAGTAAAAAGACCAAAGGTGTTATTATGTTATGATTATCAAAATGGCATCATAGATGAAGAAGAAGATATCATCTTTGTTACAAAGCCATAATCGTTTTCCATAGGAACAATCAGTTTACCTAGAACAATTTAATTTATGAATACCACAAATGTGGGGATCATGGATACAAATGTGAAAATGAATATTTCATAATAGGATCTGAAGTCCAAAGCACAAAGAAGAAGACATTTAGCAATAGATATGAACTAGAAGTAACTTTAGAGGATAAGGTGTATCCAGATATGTACTATAGACATCAACCAAGGAATCTTATAGTGGATGAAACTCCAACAAACATCAAATCACATGGATTGCAATAGTTGGATGGGTGTTAATTAAAGATCAACAATTGATGAAGCTCAATCTAGAAACTAATGCAAAACCATAGATGGTGAATATTAATGCACAATTGGAAATAGGCAAGGTGCTAGAAGTGGAATAGTTGTTGAAGGAATTCAAATATGTTTTTGCATGGACATACAAAAATCTGAAAAGGATTCCACCAGAGTTAACACAACACATAATTGAATTGGACACTACTATAATGTTGGCACATCAAGCCAAGTACAGATTAAATCCAAATTATGCTACAATGGTCAAACAAAATATAAATAAGTTGTTACCAATTGGATTCATTGAATCTATAGAAGAAGCTACATGGTTGTCACCCATAGTAGTAGTACACAAGAAAAATGGCAAGTTGAAAATCTATATAGATTTCAAAAAACTAAATGTGGCCACAAAAAAAGATCCATACCCATTACCTTTCACATATGAAGTGTTGAACATAGTAGCAAGGTATGAGGCATATTCCTTCTAAAATGGATATTCAAGATATCATCAAATATCTATAGCTCTAGAGGACAAATACAATACTACATTTGTTACAAATTGAAGGGCTTTTATATGGAAGGTAATGTTGTTTGGAGTTTAAAATGGACCTCCAACATATTAAAGAGCCGTGACTAAAGCATTCAAAGAGTATTTAGACAATTTTATGAAGATATTTTTAGATGACTTTACAATGTATAGTGACATGGAGAGTCATTTGCAGAAGCTCTAATTATGTTTTGAAAAGTGTAGAGAATATGGCATTAGTCTGAATCTAAACAAATGTGCATTTATGGTATTTTTAGGGATGATCTTGGGTTTTATTATTTCCAAGGAAGGGAAACTACCAGATCCAAAGAAAATACAGGCAATCGTAAACATACCACCACCTAAGAATCCCCAACATATTCAAGTATTCAATGGGATGGCATAATTTTACAAATGCTTTATAAAAAACTTTGTTGCAATTATGGCACTTGTCATTAAACTGACTAGAAAGATAGAATATTTTCTTTGGACAGAAGAATGTCATAATGCATGGGAATTGATTAAATAGAAGTATATTGGAGCACAGAAACTGATATCACCAAATTGGCAAGTGAAATTTCATGTTCATACATATGCGTCCTTGTTAGCTATGGGGGCTATGTTGTCTTAGAATGTAATAGGGAAGAATGATCAACCAATAGTGTATGCTTGTAGGCTTTGAATAGAGAAAAATAAAATTATAACATAATAGAAAAAGAGGTTTTAGCAAAGGTTTTTTCTTTGCACAAGTTTAGACATTATTTGATCGGCAATAAATTTGTCTTTTTTATATAGATCATATGGCATTGGTCTATCTAGTCAACAAACCACACGTTTCAAGGAAAATAACTAGATGGTTGGTATTGTTTTTCGAAAATGATTTTACAGTAGTGTATAAGCCAAGCAAAACTCGTGTAGTATTAGATGTATTGTCAAGATTACTGGATAGTACAGAACCCACAGGTGTGCCTAATCAAATCACATATGCAAGAGTGTTTTATATAAGGCCTTAATGGTTGAATGATGTAAAAGAATTCTTAAAAATAGGATAGATTAAGGGCGCATTATGGGTGAAGTAGAAGCAAAGATTAGTTAGGAAAGTAAAACCTTTTATAGTGAAGAATGGTGAATTGTATAGAATGGGCCAAGACAACAAATTGCGACAATGTTTGACAACAATAAAAGCATAAATGGTGATGAAAGAACTGTATGAAGGACCTTCAAGAAAGCAATTTGCAACGAAAATAATGCAGAGGAAGATATTGGATGCTAGATATTGGTGGCCAACTATGTACAAGGACATGCATGATTATTTCAAATCTTGTGATGCATGTCAAAGAATAGGAGGATTGGCAATTCAAAGTTTTGCAAAATTGGTCACAAGTTTTTTAGAGAAACCATTTATGAAATGGGGACTTGATTTTGTGGGGCCAATTAAGTTAACAAGGAGATATACATGGAACAAATATATTCTTGTTGCCACAAATTATATTATTAAGTGGGTGGAAGCAAGAGCATTAAGAACCAATACAACAACAATCATAGCAAAAATTTTGTATGAGTGCATATTAACTAGGTTTGGATATCTTTTGACTATAGTCACAAATTAGGGAGTTCATTTTATTAATGATGCCATCAAGTATTTGCTAAATCGCTTTCTGATGAAACATGTGAATTTTACAATTTATTATCTTCAAGGGAATGGGTAGGCTGAGTTTATGAACAAGCTACTTGGGACACTATTGACCAAGTTAGTGAAAATATAAAAAATTGGGATGAACATTTATGTACAATGTTATTTTCATACATGATTGCAAACAAAGTGGCAACATGGTATACACCATATCAATTAGTGTATGGATTACATCCATTAATGCCCATTGAGTACATTGTTCCAGTTATGGGTGGAAATGAGAGAAACAATATTGTAGTGAATGTTTTAACCGGTAGAATTACAAAGTTCAAGAAGTTGCAAGAAGCTAGAATGCAAGTTGCAAAAATTGCAATAATTTAGCAATGGAATAAAACATTATGGAATCAACAAAACAATTTGAAAAAACAATTTAGTTTTGGTGATTATAATCTATGGTTTCCAAAGGTCAATGAGTCACACCTAGGGAAGTTTACTAGGAAATGGTTTGGTCCATACAAAGTACAATATGTGTTACTAAATAACATTGTGTTATTGATGACCACTGAGAAGTTTGAAACTAACCCTATGTTGGTCAACATGAATAAGCTCAAACCTTATAAATACATCGAATTTGAAATTCAAAAAAAAAAACAACATATGTTAATATATTGAGAAAATAGTGCAGATGGAGTTTTGAAAGTGAATTTTGACACAAAAGAGGGTGATGAAGGATGTCAACTATAAAAACCACAAATGAAGAATGATGAAGATAAAGAATAGATCACAATATAGCAACGAACACAATATTTATTTTCAATTTCCAAAATAGCAATAATTGTAGCAGTGTGGAATTTGGGATGCAGAAATTTATAGATGATATGTCAAGAGTATCGGTTAAATTAATAATAGTATTCGTTCGATCATCAAGAGTGTTCACACAATCATCAAAATTATGGGCATAATCACTAGAGAAATCGATACAATCACCATATGTGTTTTCACAATCAATAGATAAATGGGCATAGTAAGTAGAAAATGTACATGGTGAACGAAGTGGAATCGGTACAAACAATACAAATAATGTAAGGTGATTACAGATGGGGAGTAATTAGAAGATGAAATCTATGAGGTTCATTCATAATGATGATGTTAAGTGCTTCCACATGGCGGTATAAGGAACACATAAACTTGTAATGATGGGTTGTATTAATTTTGAAGATCATGCATTAATTAAAAGATGGCAAGCAAATGAATAATGAATGTGATGGGCGGCATGTTCAAAGATGAGAAAAAACAAGGTAATTGTTGAAAACAATTTACGTTTGTTGCTAGAAGCTGTGCGCATTTTCAAAGTTTTGGAGTTCACAACAGTATGAATGTAGAGAGTGCAATTGAAAAATTACAATGAATAACAAGGGAAAAGGAAGTGTAGGGGAGTGAGCATAGACGAAGGTAGGAGGAAAAAGTGAATTGTTGAGAAGAACAAAAGAAGAAGAGGAGTTGAGAAGAGCAAAGAGAGGAGTGTTGAATATTCAGCTGTTGGATGTAAGGTCATCGTTGCATTCATCATCATCTTTGAAATGTGCTAAAGGGAAGGCATATAATGTGAAGATACAATTTGCATAAACAATAATTCAAGACATAGATATAATTAAAACATTTGTAGTTAAGTTTGTACGCAGAAATAGACGACGTTGGCGTGTAAAATAACATACATGAACATGAGCTACATCAATAGATCTCGTGTACATTGAAGAATTGGAGGAAGATGAAGCTGAGGAGCATCATTTTGTGGAAGCATAGACAGTGCAGAAGGACGCAAGGGAGGAGAATGTTGTTGTGCAAGAAGAACAATTATTCATAGAAGTGTACTTGAGGTGCAAATAATGGCAGAAACACAACGAAGGTTGATCGAAATGGAGTAGCATGAAGTGGAAGCAATACTAAAAAGAAGATGCGTAATCTTGGACAAAATTACACTTCTGGAAAAAGGTATTAAAATTTTAGATCTTGAGCATTTTATGTGGACATAAACGAAACAAAACTATGATAAACATATAGAGCAGATGGAGAATCGGAAAAATATTGTTGTGGAAAAAGACTTTGGATAAAGCGAGGCTTGTGCCTTTGTTTCTAATGGGGTGGGAAGCACCGATGCCCAATGTAATGTTGGAATTTTCTGAACACATTATTAATCAAGGGGGCAAATATCTATTTTAGGCATAAGGATAAGGTGTATGTAATCAATAAACAATTTAATTGTAGATTTTTTTGGAGTGTGTGCGAAAAGGTATGTAGAAAAACTAAAAGGATAGGTCAATAAGTCATTAGCAGTTCAGGCATTACAAAGTTGTAAACTTGCACCTGCAAATTCTTTTGCAGATCAATGGAATGCAAAGAATCTGGGTCTGCCATACTTTGTCAAATATCTTGCCATTATATATGTCATTTATCAAAGGGAGAAGGTAGAATATTTTTGTAACAAAAATGTTATTACATTGGTGAATAGAGAAGGGGCAACATGTAGATTGGGCATAGATTATATTCAATAGTTTGTGTAGTGAGCTAGATAGGTGGTATAAATATGTTAAGGATAATAAGGGGGATAAGAAAGATACATGTCAATTTGCCTTTGTATTGGCAAAAATATTTCAGTATTTGTTTGTGCATCAAAAGGACAATCTAAAGAAACCACTGGCCAAGGTTAAAAGAACTAAGGAAAATATGCAAACAACATTAGAAAACAAAAAGAAAGTTGTAACAGACTCTCCAAGAAATGCTCTCAAGAGGAAGAATAGAGTTGAGGAAGGACGAACCTTAAGCTTAGGAATGAAGAGGGAACATGAAAGCACAAATTTGAGGGCATAAAAAATGATGAGGGGTAGAGTGGAACCATTTGTAGTACCAACAATGGTAAAGGTAGTTCCACCAATGGTCCAGGTAGTTAGAAAAACTATAGCAATACCACATATGACATCTCCACAATAGAGATAGCCGAAGGAGCAAAGGTAGGAGATACCACAAATAACATCACCATAGGAAAGACAGTTGTAGGAGCAAAGCAAGGAGTTAAAAGGGAACATGACATAAGGTTTCCAAAAGGTGAGGAACATCTACACTTTGAAAGGGATGTATGTGAAGATTGGATGCAAACCATTGGAAGTTCAAAACATTTACAACATTTACAACATCATTTGCAATAATAACAACAACAATAGACATAGGAAGGTCTACATGCTATTGAATTGTAGATGGAAAGAGTGGTGACACAACCTATTTTTGAAAAGTTTAGACCAACAGAATTATAGGTACCACCTAGTAGGCTACAACCTACAAAAGGATTCCTATTTGAATTTGAATTGGGGAGAATAATGATACAAGAGTTAGGATCATATGTAGAAGGATATGGAGATCCTACAACTTAGACAAGTACACCAAAGTTAGTTGAGGAGGTAGTTACAGAAATAATGAAAGCATATAAGGTAGTTGAGTTATTTCAAACCATGGTAATTATGAATTTGAATATGAAGAATTTGACCATGGAGGTAAACACTCTAAAGAACATATTGGTTATGAAGGAGAAGGAAAAGGCAATGTTACAAGAGGAATTGGATAAGGAGAAAAAGTTCTAGAAGGGGTATAAGCATAATGTGGAAATTTGGCGAAATAATAGGCTAGAAGTTGAGCATAAAAATATAATATTCATTAAAAATATATAAAATGAAAATAAAAAGCTCAAGGGTAGCTCATCATGGTTGAAGTTGTAGGATGAAAAATTACATAATTTGAAACAAAAGGCTGAAATATGGGAAACCATAGACATGAAGTGGACATTAGCACTATTTCTTCATAAGAAACAACATGAGGCTTTGGATAGTCGAGTGAAAGCACTGACTAAAGAAAAGAAGGGAAAAGGATAATGTTCTAACATATTTGGAATTGATAAATTTGAAGAATGTGTCTTTGTTGTAGTTTAAAGAGCTTAGAAGAAAAGCAACAAAGGCAGAAAGAGAATAGTTCATGGAGGACAAGAAGGAGTATCAAAGAACTTTGTAGTAATTGCAAGCACAGTTGGAAAGGGCATTGGAATAAAAAAAGAGTTTGGATCCAGCCTGTATTAAAAAAAGATTAGAGGATTACAAACAAATGTTGCAGTACTAAACACTAATGAAGACAAAAAACAAGATGAAGGACTTTGAGGTAGAATCTGAGGAATGGTGGGACGTTGCAAAGGAATGTATTACAAAGGAGTTGGAAAAGAATTTGGCTCAACATAGAACTGATGAAAGAATTTTGAGGTACAAGTTGGAAGCTTATTAAAAAGAATTTTCCAGATTTCATCTATGGCAGTCCAACAAATATAGAGGTATCGAACCAAGATGAAGAAACAAAAACAAGGCCTAGTGGGACAACTTAGGAAAAGGAAATACATATTGAAGAATCACATAACCTCAAAAGTGGAGCAACTTAGGAGGAGGAGGTATAGCCAAAGATACCATAGGACTTTAGAGGAGGGGGTCAAAAATTTAAAAAAACCAAAGGGAATTCAAGAATAGGATAAGGTGGAGGCTCTTCTACCATTAGAGATATCCAAAATACAACATCTAGATATTGAACCCCAAACTAAATTAATGGGGCAAAAGATTGGAACTACAAATAAAAACATAGATATAGAACCATTGGTTTCTATGTAGATTGGGGTTACAACATTGTGGTAGGGGAAATAGATGTTTACAAGGATATAAAATACTATCATTTCATTTTTGTCATTTTACAAGGATTTCGAGGATGAAATCCAAAGTATAGAGGGGGTAATGTTAAGGGGGTAAGCTAAGTATGTGATTTGGGATGAACAAGGCAATTAGGATAGACACTAATTAGGGAACTTTGTTAGTTTGAATTTTGAATTCTTGTTGCTTTGGATCATTATGATGTGACTTGCGATGGTTCTAAAAGGGGGAGTTTTGGAGAATAAGAGCAGGAGAATAAGAGGAGACATGGTGTTTTTTTTTTTATAGAAAAGAATAAGAAGAATTGGAAGTACTTGCGATAGAAAACCACAAACTTTATTTTGATATAACACAAATTTTAAGTGTTGTTTTTGGATTTTTTTCAACAAAACATGGGATTGATGTTTTCATTAATACAGAAAAACACAAATTTCTACAATTAATTCTAGGTTAATATTTTGTGTGAATTTTCTATAGTGTTAGATTATGATGAAATGAATTGTAATCTTGTTTTTGGAGTTTTTTACAATGTATTTTGAAGTGCAAATTTTGGTTATATGTAATAACCATGAATATGATGTTCAATTTGAATTGTAATTGGTTACAAATCACCCTTTAGTTTAGTAGAGTTCATTGATATGGATGGAGATTTAAAAAAAGAGCTAGAAGAATTGAAGGCTCTTTTGAGCGAAATGAAGTTGTGGATTTGTAAAATAGTTAGAAATAAATATTTATTAGTTAGAAAAATATCGGATAAATGTTTGATAATTGGAAAATGACTTTAAAAACATTTGTTGGTTTGAAAAAAGACTTGAAATATTACATGTGCTTAAAATGTAAAATATATATAATTTTTTATTTTGATAATCAATTAATGAAAGTGGTGTAGATAACCAACTATTCTCAAATACATAAGAACCAAAAACTTATGAATTGATGAAAAGAAAAAGAAAAACCTAATATAAAACCCGGATTTGGTTTTAAATTTAAATCATATATATTTATATATATATATATATCCAAAATTAACATATATTAAAAAAATGATACATGCCCAACATTGTTCCTTACCATTGCACCACCACCTTCATAAGGTGCAAAATATTGTGAACATATTATAATAAACATGTTCAATATCTTTTGCACCACTTACAAAGGTAGATAGGAGGACAAATAGGGACATAGGGTGGTAGGAGGGTAGGCAAGAAGGTAGGAGGAGGGTTTAGGGTTTAGGTAGGAAGGTATTTTAGGTAGGATGTAACTGGATAGTTTCAAGCATACTAACTAGGTTACCTAGGCTAGGCTACCTATATTATGTGTGTTATGCTAACTACCCTAGGCTATAACCTATACTAACATGGGCTACTTAATATATTAGCTTGCATAAATGCATACTAACCTAGGCTACCAAAACTTAGACTATAGGATATGTTATATTAGGCTATATGAGGTTATGACATATGGGTTAGATGTAGAGCTAAGTAGGGGCTATGTTAGGCTATGTAGGCCATAGGAGGTATGTATGGGTTATTGAGACTAATGTAGGGGCTATGTGAAGCTATGTAGGGGTTATGTAGGCTATATAGGCCAAGGTAGAATCTAAATATAGGAGTTATGTCAGGTTAATGTAGGCCTAGGTAGGAGGTATGTATGGGTTACCTAGGCTTACTTAGGGGCTATGTAGGGCGATATGTAGGGGTTATGTAAGCTATGTTGGCCTAGGTATATAAGGGGTATTTATGGGCTACCTAGGCCTACCTAAAGGTTATGTAAGGTTATGTTTAGGCATAAGTAAGGCTATGTAGGGTTGTGTAGGGGTTATATGTAAGTTATGTAGGCCTTGGTAGGGTCTAAGTAAGGACTATGTTAGGTTATGTAGGCCTAGGTAGGAGGCCTAGGTATGTAGGAGCTACCTAGGGGTTATGTAAGGTTATGTAGGGGTTGTGTCTAAGCATAGATAAGGGCTATGTAAGGCTATATACGGGTTAAATGCACGCTCTGTAGACCTAGGTAAAGTCTATGTAAAGGCTACTTAATTAGGTTTACATAGGGGTCTATATAGGGGCTAAATAGGGCATGGTTATGTAAGCTATGTAAGGGTTATATAGGCCTATGTAAAGGTTATATATCTAGTTAAGGGTTATATAGGGGCTACCTAGGCATATATACGGGCAAGCCTATATTATAGGGATTATGTATAGGGTTTATGTGGGCCTATGTAAGGGTTATGTAAAAGTTATATTGTAGGTTCGTGGAAAGGTTAAGTAGGCTTAAATACAAACTATGGAGGCCTATGTAAAGGCTATGAAGACTTATGTTAGGGCTATGTAAGCCTAGATAAACCCTAAATAACCATATATATATTGGCCCTACATAATTTACACCATAGCCTTTACATTATGTAACTACCAAATCTATGCAAACCAAGGCTTACCTAGGCTAACATAGGTTCACTTATGATAACCTAGGTTCACATAGGTTCACATAAGCATACCTATGTTAATATAGGCCTATTATTTATTTACCTACCTACCTACCTTCCTTACTTTAATTTCCTACCTCCTAATTACCTATTTATGTGACCTACTTACAACTTACAAACTTACGTAGTATTTCATTTTCCAATTTTTATGGTTGTACATGTCCTATTTGACTCCATGTCTCATTTGATTACACCTTTGTCCTTTTTGACTAGAGGTGTCACTACTAGAAATGTTGTCATTTGCAACCAGTCACTATGCAACTAGCATGCAACTGGTTGTCGTTTGCAACTATCTCGGTCATGTTTGCAGCTATAAATTTGGTATTGTATAAATTTTCAACCATACGGTTGTGTGTGCAACTAAATGTGTACAACATGGACACGTGTCATAAAAATGATGGCCTAAACTTATACATACTTAAATTATTATACTTAATATATCTAGATAGGCTATGTATAATAATATTATGTGCCTCTAGTACTAAGGTTAACCACATGCTAACTTATGTTAACCTAAACTAACCTAAGCTAAAATAACCATGGCTAAATAAACTAAAAAATTAAACTAACCATGACTAAATTAAATTGGGCTAAAACTAACAATGGCTAAATTTATTAAGCTAAACTAATTATGGCTAAATTAAATTATGTTAAATTAACTATGGCTAAATTAAGTTAAGCCAAATAATTATGGATAATTTATTTATGGCTGAAATAAATTAACTACATTATTTATGGTTAAAATACATATGGCTAAATTAAATTAGGCCAAACTAATTATGGCTAAATTAACTTAGGCTAAATTATTTATGGCTAAATTAAGTTAGGCCAAACTAATTATGGTTAAATTAAGTTAAACTAAATTATTTATGGCTAAAATAAATTAAACTAAATTAAATTAACATGAAATAAATATGGCTAAATTAAATTAAGCCAAACCAATTATGGCTAAATTAAGTTAGGCTAAAATATTTATGGCTAAACTAAATCAAGCTAAAACTAACAATGGCTAAATTAAAATACACTAAATTAAATTAAATTAAACTAAACTAAACCATGGTTTAAATATATATTACAAGTTTTTAAATTTTATTTGTCAAATATATTTAAATATTTGTTTTGGCAAGTTATTTTATTTTATTTTATTTTATTTGGAATCTTTTTCAGAAAATGTAAATTTGATTAAACAAAAAAATATTCAAAATCAATTAATATGATAATATTAAAATTTATTATAAATATTCATAATTATCAATTATTATTATTATTATTATTATTATTATTATCAATTGTATATATATATAATTTATTATTTATGTTAAAATATTAATGTAAATAGGATACACGAATTAACCTCCAAGTACACAAACATCTTAAGATAATTATTAGTTTGAACTATATAATAATGGTTAAATCATATTTTCATTGAATAATCATAATTATTAAAAAATATTCAACAATCATCTTTGAATTGCAAAAAAAAAAGGAGTAATGAAAAATTAACAAGAAGAATAAGTTTTCCAAGTTACAAAACGTTTTTTTCTTTGGACCCCTCCTACTTTCAAACCTCATAACTTTCTTATTTCTTATTCATTGTAAATGATTTAAAATGCTATAGGAGCGCCATCTAAAGTTCTACAAATTATGTTAGAACTTTGATTGCAAAAAAAAACATAAAAGGGACTTTTTGGGTGTTTAAGAATCGGCCTTTGTAGTGCTAAATGGTTTTTTTTCTGAGTTTTTGACGCCCTTTACTTTGGGGGGCCATAACTTTCTCATTTTTAATCTGTTTTTCACAATTTTTGGTGTGTTAGATGCGCCAAGAGGAGGGCTTCAAGTTTTGTTTGGACACTAGAAGCAACAAAACCCTCCCCTGGCTGCTATACTCTAATACATTAGTTGGATTTAATGTGCAACTAAATTGGTTCATGAAGTTTGCAATGGAATTTTTAATCCCATATCCTTTGGCTTCCAATTCTATTTAGCTCGGTATATAACTAGGAGCAATAACTTTATTGTAACCAAACACCAAATGCCATTGGGGATGAGTAAATAAATAAAGCTTGACCTTTATGAAATGGTTAATTTTAAAAATAAAATTGGATTATTTAAATTTTACCTATATAGCCTAAACCTAGCTATGTTCAACCTACTTGCATACCTAAATAAAACTACTTATCTAATAGGGTTAATAATTACCTACCTACCTAGGCACACGTGTCAACATCTTATTGACAAAAAATTGGACGATTTAAATATCATTAATTAATATTTAATTAAAAAAAGGTAGGCCTTAATTGCCACGTGTCATCATATAATTTGTGTTTTAAAAAGACACATGTCAAATGGTCAATGAACGTTCCATGGTGTGCCACATGTCATCATTTCAATGGCATAAACTTTAATGATTAAGATTAATCCAATCAATTTTTAATTTTGAAAACACAAAAAAATAAAATAATGACACGTGTCCACAAGCTAGTTGTCCAATTTTTAAACACATGTCATATTTTTATTAGTTATATTGTAATTGCAAGGAGAGTTGCAACAAGGTGCAACTACATTTGGATTAGTATGTATGGATGAACATGTATATTAACACCGTATATACATGTTGCATACGTAGTGTCATATGTAATTGAATGTCATGTGTAACTTGTCTTATGTAACTACACAAATTTGCAATTGCATGTGTTGCATGCAACTGAATTTTAATTACAAACGACAGTTGCAAAACCCAAAATTTCTAGTAGTGTGTGCACATTTTTTCCTATTTGACTATAAGTATTAATTAACAATATGTCTCATATAATTACACCCATGTCCATTTTGACTAGAAAGGTTCATTGTTTGTCACATTTGATTAAATGTCACATTGATCAAATAGTCAAAAAAACAATTATAGTTAAAAGAGACATGTCATTTCAACCACTAGGGGCCTTCAGTCAAATTGACCAAATTTTTAGTCAAAATGGACATGGTAGTTAAGTTGGATTGTTTGAAAAGCCATGAATTCTTGTAAATTTTTAAAAATTTTCTCAATGCATAAACATAATTTATCACCTTACTAGGAGGAGGTGTAACACGAAAATGGGTTTCCACACAATGTGAACACCGGGGCATTGAGGGTGTCCTTTGGTATAATTAGCCATCCTGATTTTGGCGGCGGATGTTTTCTCCATGACGGCTGCATGGCTATGCATGGGACATTTTGTGTGTGTGGGTGTGCAGGAGTGAAGGCGGCGCGAATGATGAAGAAG
>Ga0209611_10003388_pt1 | contig 27670 bp, 13 predicted proteins | sample S1TSphgellanicum_3_FD_187693 | JGI IMG/M metagenome (GOLD analysis project Ga0209611, IMG submission 187693) | Host-associated microbial communities from peat moss isolated from Minnesota, USA - S1T2_Fc - Sphagnum magellanicum MG (SPAdes) (version 2) | ecosystem: Host-associated > Plants > Peat...
GGCAGGTCCCGGAAATGGTTAGGGTTTCGGGATTAGATTGTCCCAAAAAAAAAGGTTATTGCAATTACAAGTACTTAAAAAAAATGAATTTCTTATTTGAAAATGTAATGAAACTACATATGCAATGATCTGCTTCCTACTAACTATTCACATATGCAACAATCTATTTCCTCATAATTGGGCTTTTGGGCATTTGACACTATCTTACAAACCATCAACATTACAAACGATAGAAGGCCTCAATGCACGTGTGAAAAATGATAACAAAATGGATTGGACATAATTTCAATCACAAAATCAACCACTCACCTTAAAATCTAGGAAGAAATCCTACCACAACATAACACAATCGGTTGACCTTAAAATCTAGGGAAAAATCCAACCACAATTGAAAACAATCAAGTAACCTTAAAATCCAAGGAAAAAATCCAACCACAATTGGAACACAGTCAACTGACCTTAAAATCTAGGAAAAAATCCAACCACAACTAAACACAATCAACAACTAACCTTATAATCCAAGGACAAATCCAACCACAAATGAAAATATATTACTTGCAAATCAAAACAAAATTGACCTCCTAGAACAATGCACATGCCCCAAAAACACTTGCAAAAGGACAACATGCATAACATATGAATGATGAAATTCACAAAAGCCTTAATTAATGAACCCACATTGAAGACCATTAGGTCATTCTTGGATTCAACCCATTTCATCATAGGAAATTCAATAGCAAATGTGAGGTAGGGAATGCCAATGTTATAATAGAAAACAAATCTTGAATCTTTAGTTCCAATGCTACAAATGCACCAAGAAAAAAAATAAAATTAGAATTTTGATTGCACAAGAAAAATGTTAACAAAAAAAAATGCAAATTGAAGATGAAAGCAAAAACCTAAACTTGAAACTAGTAAAAATCAAAATTTGAATCTTCCTCAAAGAAGTCTTGTTCTTCAATCAATCTAATGTGTTATTTAATCATAGCATAATCGTTTTCTAAAATTCAATCATGACTTTAAGCTTCAAAGGTCCATCACATCCAACACGAATGTCACTAGGCTAATTTTTTATGATAAAAATGATTCAATCTAAATTCTCGATTTCGAGCCTAAATTGCCTCAAGTTAGTGATGACACTTCCAACACTGAAAATCCACTCTATTTTGATTTATGATCCCACAATGCCAAAGATTTGACAAACAAGGAAAGAAACATGTGAAAATTGCACAACATGTTTTCCCACCAAATTAAAGGGTTTTCAATCCTTTGTTGGTTGTATTGCCAATTGCTAATACAATTGCAATTCATTTTTCAGTGTGGACATGATTACATCATCATTTGATATAATTTGCCCAAAAAATAGGTCATCATTTTCAATTATTATTAGTTGATCTATTGTTCTCCTAACATGGTTCAAATGAAAAAATAACTATGATAAAAAAAAAGGCACACAATATTAATAGATTCATAATCTATCACAATTTGAATGGTATGTGCATGGTCCACAAAATCCCTTATAACCTTCATGTTTTTGAAGCAAGGGTCAAGCATGATGGCTAACATGTTATGAACCTTGGTTTGATTATAAGTTAAAGCAAATGCCAAGAATGGGGATAGATTATTGATGACTTGCATCATCATTCTTAGCTTGAACTCTTGTAATTTTGAATCAAAGTCCCCATGAATCAACAGTTGATTTAAAGCTTAGACCTTAACCACATCACTTTCATGGCAATGCATAAGGTAAAGGTAGAATAAAATGCATATGACAACAATTAATAGCCAACATTTTGATTCAAGACACAAAGTTTCACAACAAGGAGTGTATTTATAATGGTTTGAACAATAGCCCAAGTCCAAAATATCAACATCCTAAAAGATAAATGAGTAGTTTATTGCTATTCATAGTATACTGAAATAACATTTTGATATTCCAATGTCTCCTAGAATAGGATCATTTGAAAAGTAAATCATGTCTTCACCAAAATTTTCTACATCTTGGTAGGTAATCCTATAACAATATAAGACTCTTTCCACTCATGTTGCCCCATCCTAGATTTTTTTGTCCAAATAATTGTCTTTTCAAATGAAGATTGGGGTGCAATCATAGTTAAACAAGCCAACAATGACAAATGCCTCAATAGCAAATGGGTTTTTTTGAACATTTTGATTTTTTCATAGAAAGGATTTTTGAAGGAATTTTTTTGCAACATGTTTTTAAAAATATTGACAAGTCCCCTAATCAATTACATTACTTGTGTTAACTCTTTTTGAATAAGTATGAATTTTTTAAAAGTGTACAAATTATGCTAGATTTTATGTTTCATCTTGAAAAATAATCATAATTTCAAGTCATGCTAAAATATGATAACTATTTGAAGCTTTAATTTTTTATATCATAAGCCAAAACTTTGTTCATATGTCATACACATTATGACCCATTTACATCTAGCAAATGACTCTTGAAATTTGAAAATTTTGAAATGATATTGTGAATTTCTAAAAATTTCAACTACCACAATTTTAAAATTATGAATGTTTTTCATATGTGGATGGTAAGTTATCATCATTTCAAATTTTCTCCCGTCAAGATTTTTTTATTAAAAGAATTCTTAGCTTAGTGTTGAATAAAACTAATTTTGGGATGTTCAAGTTTGAAAGTCATTTATTAAAAAACCAAAATGCAATTGATTAAATTAAATGAGTTAAGAAAATTCTTCAACACTCTTATAAATTTTTCAACAAAAAATTCCTTGATCAACGTGATATTAAAGTGGCATTGTTTAAATATGTTTGAAAAAATTGATAATTTTTCGGTCGTCCGACATGGTTTGTGGCTCGTTTGATTGTGATTGCACCCATTGAACTTCTTTTAAGTTAACTTTTGAAAAACCAACACAAATCTTACTATCATCAATAGCATATTGGGTTGCCTTTGACATGGCATGCCCAAAACATGACTTTACAAATGGGCATGCTAGTTGAAAGGCATAACAATGAACAATAAAATTGAATATAAAAATCAAAGTGTTTAAATTAGACCCTTCATTTTTTATGTATGGCATTATTTTGTTAGTAAACCAAAGGAGGACGCAACAAAGATTTTACATGGTTTGCCATTGTCGCACTTGTAGTGTTATGTACCTCAAAAATCCAAATTGTCACATGATAGGTGATGCAACCCTAACCTTGGGCTTGCGACCAAGGCAAAGGCTTGTGAGGGTGTGGGCCAAGAGTGAGCCCAAGAGTCACATTTCATGTTTTCGGGAGTGCAAAAGAGTGTGAAGGAATGAACCCTCACACTCCCAAGTGAACTCCCATTTTGGGAATTAAAATCCCAAAGGATTTTTGAATTTTTAGAGGGCAATTTCAGGGGGAAAAGCTCATTGAATTGAAACGTTATTTATATCATTGAAAAGCTCTTGGAATGTAGATTCCTGAAATGGGCTCGCATGACCCATTTGGATACCTGAAACACAAGTTATGGCCAAAAGAAGTGCCAAGAGTCAAATTGACAATTTGACTCCCGACCACTAAAAGTCAAGAATCGTCCCAATTTCCTTATGTGTAGGTAATGTGCGACATATCGTTGGAAAGCTCTCAACGAGGGCTACAATTTTGCTTTAAACCTTATCTCGATCGGAGGCCTGCACACAAAGTTATGGGCCCCCAAAGTCATAGGAATATCAAGTTTGGGAATTTCAGGACTCCCATTTGGGAGTCCTGGGACAAAATGTCATTTGGATGTGGGCCTCATGGAGAGGCACAAAGTATACTATAAGGGGGAAGGTGGTGGTTTCCCCCAAGTCCGGGCCGTGGTGAATCTTGTAAGTCTGAGTTTGCCCATGGTTCGTCCTAGCACCAAAAGTGTTCCAACTATGCACTAACCAATTGGTTGCTTGGTTTGTGCAGGTTTGTGTGAGTGATTGAAGTGCTTGTCAATCTTCTTAGTGCCATCCCAAAGCTCCAGCACACCCCTTTACCCCCGAAATGCTACAAGCAAAGGAGCGTGCCCTAATTTCCTACTCTTCTGCTGTTTCATTTTAGACTCACATTTGAGTCCCTTGAGGAGGTTGGGAGTGCATCAATAGGGTTCTCATAAAGTGTTGATGAAGCTCACAATAATAATAAAAGGTATTAAAGTATGCACAAGACATCCAAAGGTCGAATGAACATGTACAAATAATACAAGATGCAAGGGTTGGGATGACACATATTTCCCTAGTTTTCTCCACCATATTTAGGAACATTTCAATCACGATTTAATGGAAATTATACATGTTCACATTGCCATAAAACCAAATGCCATGCATTTCAATAGAAAACAAAGGTTGGTAACCTTTTGCAAAATAGAGAACCAAGTCTTACAAAAGGGTTTGCTATAAAAAAATTGCTTTGTGGTTAGGTTGTTGGTTGCCAAAAAAAATTGTGATTTGAAAAAAAGGAACAATTTTTTTCTCCTTTGACCCACATCTTTCACTTTGGGTTTTTATAACCTTTAGGAACAAAAACAGTCCCCATTTTGTGTACAAATTTAAATGTTCACGACAAGCACATTTTTTCAAAGCACTTATGCTGTGGTTCTTATTGTAGCTCAGAACCCCTTTATGTTTTCCCTGAGCATCAAAGAGCTCAAATTGAATAGGGTGATAAACAAAACAACACATCATTTATGGATTATAGATGTTCACTGCTACATTCTCATCCACCACAAAAAAAACCCAATAGGTTAATGTTTAATGACTACGAGACCATAGATTTCTGTTGGCCACCAACTTTGGAATAAAAACCTCCCAAGTTGCATTTATGTCAACATTTGACACTTTTGATGATTTAAGTTCAATTTTAGATTGAAACATAAGAACAAAATCATCTTCATCACATGAAATAGTTGTTATAGGTTGTGTGGCACTTGTGGATGCCATTGTGAACAACCTTATATGCCAAGCTTTGTTTTATTTGTTGTTGTTTGCAAGAAATAGAAAGGACATAAAGCTTACACACATGTATGGGAATTCAATGGCATCAACTCAATCACAAAGACTTACTAGAAGTTATTGTTGCATGGCCAAAACCTTGCTATTGTTATCTGCAAAGTAAAGAAAACATAAAGCTTACACATGCATGGGAACATAGTGGTATTTCATCCATCATAAAAACTTACTGCTATGCTTGCAAAAAAAGAGGACATAGAGCTTACACAATAAGAAATTCAATGGAATTTATCCATTAAAGAGATTTAGTACTATAAGCACTACTACATGCCAAAATCCTTATTGCTATAAAAAACTAATGAAAGAGAAATGATGAAGAGATAAAAACTTACTTGCAACTTATAGGCAACACAAGATGATTGCCACAATGACCACCACAATGACCCACAACAACATTTAATGCTTTGCTACAACAAAAAACATTGTAGCACATGGTAATTCGATTGTAATGATTATTGTGATGGCCACAATGATAATGCCTACGTTTTGTTAGAATAGTTATAACACTCAACGAGCACACCTATGCTTTGTTGACATAAAAAAAACTACAACACAAGCTATCACACAATGTGATGCTAAACGCAATGGCAAAAAGCAAAAACATTCCTCATGCAAAAAATAAATGAAAGAAAAAAAAGTACAACGGAGAGAGAAATTTAGTTACTTGTAGGTTATAGCATTCAACGACCATTGTGATGGCCACGATGATGACCTTGCTACAACAAAAAAAAGATTGCAACATTATTTCTCCACTGTGATGACACCAAATAATTTATTGTAGCACAAAACTTGATACAAGTGCTACAACTTAAAGCTTGATGAGAAACAAAAAGAAAAGTTTACCTCAACACAACACTGTCCATCATGATGACCATAAACATTCTACAAAAAAAACTTTGACAATGTAGTAGAAAGTAGAAACTTCAACACAAAATAAGAAAAAATGTGAGCTTGAAAAAAAAAACCTAACTTGCATCCAAAAACATGGTGATTGTGATGCAAGAAATAAATAATAATGACGAAATCAACAAAAACCTAGTAATGGCATTGAAACAAGAACTTGGTGATGGCGATGAAGCAAAAACCTCAATAGTGCAATAGAAATGCCTCAATGATGCCACCCATTTTGTTCATAGCAACCACCACAAATAGAAGGTGTCGATGGAATGTGATGTGCAGCAAAAAGAACCAAAAGCTTAAACGTTAATGTTGGAAAAGAGATGGAGCTCACTATCTGGGGAGTGATGGAATACAATGTGTAGTAGAAAGAACAAAAAACCAAAAGCTTAAAGACTAACACTAGAAAAGAGATAGAACTCACTGACACATGAAAGAAGAAAGCTCGTAGTTCAAGGAGCGATGGAATGTAACCTGCTACAAAAGTTTACAAAACCCTAAACCTTAGGGCCAGGAAAAAGAACCGAAACCTTGAAATTTTGGAAAACACATGCCAGTGCAAGGTCATTGAAATTTTATGGAATCAACAGTCAACCGGTTCCAGGGTTGAACCTGGATCTGAGATAAGGGCAGGTCCTAGGGTACAGTTTAAGTTTGGGTATGTGAATAGAGGTCAGGGTAAGGTGTGTATAACCAGAATGGGAACTGTCAATTATTACCCTGATTTCTGAAGAACCGCCCAACACTGGTTCCTACCATGGTTCTCAAAAATCAAAGAATCAATTTTGACATATAACGATGATTCTCAAAAAAATTCAAAGAATTAAATAAACCACCTACAGAGCTGTGAGTTCTTTACCTGTTCTTTGATGAAAACCATTGATTCTTAGAGAACCAGAATTGGCAATTGTTGGATTTTGAATTTTTTTTTCAAAACAACTTGAACAGATGATTTTCTGATTCTAAAATATTTTAAAAATCAGAACCACTGATTATTAACAAAAATAAAATTACCACACAACACTGGGGAAATACCATGTGAGGAGAAACAAACCCTTTTTACTGAAGTGAATTGAGGAGGCCCTAGTCAGAGAATATATGCGTAGTTGTGGGATGGGAAACACAACTACTCACACAATAGGCTCTCACATGTCACTAAAATATAAAAAGATTCTTAAATATTTATGCTTTCCTCTCTGAGTTTGTTCCTGTGAGTTGACATTGGGTTTCATCTTGGTCACCTACCTTTGTAAAGAAAAGGGTCAGATAGGCAAGCAGGTGGCTAAGAAAATACCTAGGTCGGTTATAAAGAGTAAGGTAGGCAATACCCCAGAAATGGGTGTCTTCAAAAAACAACAAATCCTCCTCCATCTTTCGGCCATCTAGATACGCTAGAAAATTGCTGTATACGTAAGTAGATGCATGTGTATGTTTGCCTTTATTCTTGCACGGATCGGCCGGCTCTTTTCACCCACCGGCCAATTAATTCTGTTGTTGAGGAAGTGGAGCGGAGTTGCTGAGCTAAGCGTATATGCAAGTCAGCTCACATGACGGCCCTCTGAGGAGAGCAGAGCAGAGCTGAGCTTGGGCTGCCAGAGGACCCTTTTTCATGGCTCAAAGGGGATGTTTTCCTGTCCATGTGCACGGACCTTCTGTGAAGTCGTTGAGGAAACCGTGCCAAGAAGTCTGGCGGCCCCTTGGCTTGACAATCTTAAGCAAAGTTGGGACCCAAAATTGAGGGCCAAAATTGAGAGGATGGGCCAGCAGCCACTGGGCATTCATCCATGTGACTCCTATATGGAAATGCAGGAACACTCAACTTGGCAAAATAACTGAGCAAATGGTATTTACTTATATACACTGTCTCCAAACCTTGAAATATGGTTCCTTGTCTCTCCAAAACATTCTCTTGAGGACAATTTTGTTAGGGGAACAGTTCCACAAACCGTTTCAGCATTCCCGTTAGGGATTTTCTTTTTCAATTGTGTAAGGTAAGTGGACCTGAATGATCATCCACAAGAGGACTTAGCCAGATTTGGCTATAGGTCAAAGACAAAAGTAGAATTTCTTCAAGCTCGGCTACATACAGGTGACATACAAGAACCAATGCTCTAAATATGATATGGTGAGTTTCACTTTGTTTTTCTTCCAGATATGGCGACTTTGGGCCTTTTTTTAAGCCAAAAAAAATCCTTCGGTCTAATCGCAGCTCATTGTTTTTTTTGTCATCAAGTGATCAAAATTTGCCACTGAAAAAAAAAAACCCTGGTTCCCATTGTAGCTTCTGAAATTCCAAGTGACTACATAATCACATACCCTACGTGCAGGTCAGTTTTGTACATAATTACTAGTGTTGGGCAGTTATTAACATTTTTTCATAACCAACTATTTCAATTATCAAAAACATTCAATTCAAGAATTGAGACAGTTCCCACATTTTTTAATATAAAAAATCGTACCTTGTCTCGTTCTTTTGCAACCAGTTCTTAACTCATTTAGATTAGTCAATTATGTTAAGCTGGTTTGTTAACTTCACTTTCAGATTGTAGGATTAAGGTTTTAAAATATATCAAAAAATTTCATAGGTCAAAAACAAATCACCAATCATTACAAAATTTTAATATCTAAACTAAAATATGTGATCACATTTCAAAGAATATCCAAGGCAAAGAACACTATATTAATCCTTTCAATTCATCTCATTCAAATGAACTTTCAAACTCATTTAATTTTTGATCTAAGTCTAATTCAAAATCTATCAATTCTATTGAATTATTATTGGCCTTGCAACCCACCCTTGCATCATTTGACCAATTCTTCCTCACAAACACTAATTTTTCAAGGTTCTTTGACTATAAGTGGCATGCATCTCCTCAAATTGGTGAAATTTCTACCAAGGAAAAAAAAAAATTTAGTTTCAATTTGAAAATCTAAAATTTATAACATCTATTTAGCTTTCAAGCCAAGAATTGGGAACATGGTTTCATGTTTCTTTCACCATTCTAAAAGAAATTTGATATCTTTGAAAAATAAAAAAATTCTCAATTAACAAGTTCCTTTGAAGGTTGGCCACCATCTCAAAAAAGTCCAAACTACTATTTTCATTTATTTTGTAAATTTCAAAAGACTCTTTATCAAAAAAAGTTTAAACTATTATTTTTATCTATTTTGTAATCGAAGAACCTTTTACCCTTGAACAATGGATGCAAGTGTTAATAAAATTTTAAGAGCATAGGAAACAAGGATTTCCTATCATACTTTAAAACTATGGCCATCCCATGTTTACAACCAATAAAAGAACAAATCAATTTTAAATTTTCGATTCTAGAATCTAACATCAAGGCTACCATATTATGGGCTTTTGTTTCATCATATATTGTCAAGGAATAAATGAAATAGCTAATCACCACATTGACCTCCTTCATAATGTTCTTTGTAAAAGTTCCTAACTCAATAATTAACTCAGAATCATTACCATCAATTAGAACATTTGATAACAAGAGATGGTTCATTTCTTCCTTTAACATTAAGTTTATGTATATGTTTACATTCAAAACATTATTTAACAACTAATGTCTATTGAATTAGGTTGAAATACAAGCAATAACAACAAGAGATAGGTTGTTTATTGTAATCTATGATATCACTATGAGAAAATAGGGTGATTTACAAATGGCCTTGCAACTGGGTTTTTGAGTTATGATGGCCACTTGCAAGTTTATTACAACTCAAAATATTTCTATGGTATGAATGTTATTAGACAAGTTAGGTTCACCATAATTGTTTCAAAGTTGTAAAATCTACAAATGACAATTAGGTGACTACTATGGAATAACCAATAAGCAAGTTCATCCATTGGCAAAACTATTGTTTTTTTGATTTTTATTCATCCATTGACAAACCTAATGGTGCATGATTTTTCATTCATACATTAATGAACTTAATCCTTGCATGATTTTTCATTCATTCATTAACAAACAAAATCTATTGATGTCTTTTGTAATTAGGTGTTTTATTATGCATTCCAATGTAGTTGTATGGTAGTTGATTTTAGTAGTATTGAACAACTAAATTACAACTTACAATGCAAATGTGCAAACTTTGCACACACATTATCATTGTCAAAATTATGATAGATATTACAAAATTGCATTCCATCATCATGAAATGGATTTGCAATTGTATGCATTGACATTCAAGTTTCAAATTTGGAAAATGCATTACAAGAGCACTTTTTAAAATGTTCATTTTTTAAAAACTACAATTTGACTATAAATTTAAATATATTGCCCAAGCTATTTATAACAAATAATTTCTTCTACCTAAACAAAAAGTCATTATAAAAATGATGAACCATAATAATCAAATATTTGAGATGTTTCCACAAGTTAATGTTTTTACTTTTCGTTTTGTTAAAATGAAACTTGAGCTATAATTTTTTCATTCCACCTTGCCTGCTTGAAATCTACCATATTATGATATTTAATAAGTGAAATGAGATCAATAACATATACATAATATTGTAATACAAAATATATCTAGATGTCCATATTTTTAACTTATATAAAACTCATTTACAATTATAATGCCATTAATAAAATTGATTTATCACTAAAATACAACATACACAACATTGATATAAATTAAACTATAATTAACTACACTAGCATACAATGGTGGTTTCCAAAATAAAATGCATCACATATTCAAGGAATATTGATGTTAAAATTTATCATATTTGGTATATTATTTCACGTTTGTTGTTTTGGAATTTGTCTTTTATTTTGGATTACTACATAACAAACAATAACACATTCAATGACATAGTTATTAACAACCTAACCAATTTATACAATATCACATGTGCATGTTCTTCTATTCAAGATTATATTCTTCAAACAAAACTACCATTTTATTTTTGAAAACATCTTACCTTGTATGCACACCTTTGATTTTGATGGATTCAAACATTATTGAAGTTTGGCCTTATAACACAAGAACAACAAAAGTCATCATAAATGCACAAAAATGACATGCGTTTGAACAAACTAGTTTTATTTCAACTCCACCTTCCACCTCAAAAATTCAAATACCTAAACACAAACAAAAGACATAGCATCACTATAGGAAATTGGAAATAAATGACCACAATTTTAGTTGCAAAAGATTAAATTTTAGTGATAACATACACATGTGCTTACAAACCCTATAGTCGCCTTGGACAAGTGGCAAAAGATAACTAGTTGCAAAAAACTCCATGTGGCATGTACAATCACCCTTAAATTGCATATTGCTTATACAAGGATTTTTCATCCATTGATTAGTCGTAAAACTTTGCGACTATAGATACAACTACATAAAATATTGGGTAACATTTTAAAGATAATTAATTTTAAATGATTTAATATATTTTTAAATCACGTGTATTAAATATTCTATTATTTATATTTATATAAATAATGCAATAAAATAATTCATATTATTGGTAATTTCATAAATTTTCAACTTATGAATTGTTGATACGTGTCATTACCTAAACTAGGCTGAAAAACTAATTTAGGTAGCTAGGTAAACCACCTAGTTTAGGTACTAAGACGAGCCTAAGTAAGCACTTAGGTTAAGTAACTTAACCATGTAGGGTACATAAGGTCAACATACCATTGTTGACTGCAACTATGTAACTTGTGATGTTTGATCCTTAGACCCAAAAGATGGATATCAACTCCTTTGCTATCAAACAACCCCACCTAATGTTCAAATATAGTGGAATGCATTCTATTTAACCCAAACTTGATTTTAAACATTGCACAAACACCAATTTCAATACTTCATATTTTATTAATATTTTTCCAAATGGAATTTTTAAAAATTGATTCTTAAAGTGCTTTCAATGCCATACATGTTAAATGTATTTTTTTTCCAAAAATGTACATTAATTTGAATAAATTTTTTCTGAATTTTTAAAAATTGAATTACATTTTGATGATGATTGCTAATTTTTTTTTCAAGCACATGATTGATAAATGATTTTTTTTGACCAATATTTAATAATAAATAAATAAATAATTTATCTCCCACATATTAATCCTTCATTTCATTTCAAACACACACACACACACACACACACAATGTGATAATAATATATCATAATTTTAATTAATATAGATATATATATTTTTAAATGGATAATCTATCTATCACATTTTAGAATTATAAAAAATTAAAAAATCAGTTATAATATTTATGATGTATAATATTTTAATTTAAATCACATTAATAATGTTAGATAATTAATGAATTTGATGGAATATTAAGTTTTATATTTTTACAAATATAATATATAAAATTTATCTAAAATTATGGTAAAAGTCTTATGATCAAATAAATGATATAATTCTTCGACATCTTAAACTTCTATTTGATTAGAATTATATATCATACTTGATTATGATTATTATAAGTTGTAATTTTACCAATAAAATTTAATTTACATGTATAATATATAATTAAATAAGCATCATATGTAATATTTATAAATAGATCATAATTCAAATATATTTAATAAAAATATAATAATTTGTATTGTTACCGTCAATAAAAAATATAAAATACGAATAAACAATTAGACACAAGTTGATTATCAAACAAATATTATAATTCCAAAAATGCCACATATGTTTTAATCATCAAAATATTGTAAATGGAAAAATTATTGGCCCTAGTTGCCAAAACAACTATGACCAATTGCAAAAAAACTAGGTTTTCATCCATCCAAGGATCCGTTCACAATATTGGATGAAAAAAATGCACTTTCATTTTACTTTTCCATCCAAACATGTAATAGTCACAAATTATCGTCACATTTGTGACTTCATTCAATTATGTCAAGACTATAGTTACATATGTGAGTACAATAGTTGCATATATGACTATATACATTTACAACTAAAATGACACGTAAGACTAACCCAATTATAGTTGTAAAAGTAGTTGATTTGGACATTAGTTGCATCTATGGTTGTATCCACATGGTTGGAATGGACTACATTTCTTCTAGTGCATGATTTTCATATTAAAAAAATTTGTCCTTCACAAAATTTTCATCATTATAATTTATATTTTACAAATCGACTTTTTAAAAAAAATAAAAATCTCACACCATATTTTTTTAATGTATGCAAATAATCAAAAGATCAAGAACCTTCAACCTCCATAAAATTTAAATATAACATGTATTTTTAATTTTGGATTAAAATGTTAATTTAAAACTTAACTCAATATGGTGAATGAAAGGAGGGCCACTTGGTGGCCACACAATTCAAATTTTTTTTAATAAACTTGCAAAATTATTGTCATTTTTTATATTCTTTATAATCTTATGTGCTACACTTGGGTAAGTTTAAAGAAGTTTGGAGAATATTTGTTTATGCCAACCAAAATATAATCACATATATAACAAAAAAATCATCAATATGCAATCTTGGTTTAACATAAATATTCATAATTTGCAAAAGAAACCAACTAAAAAACCAATTACAAAAAACTTACTACCTTTAGATTTTGAAATTTCATAGAAATGTTCATACATTTCATGTGAGTACCTAATGGCCACTTGGTATAACTTGTAAAAACTTCAATTTATCAAAGCATTAATAGATAACATAATATGGACTTTGTAAAAGAAGAGGGCTAAAACTTGTTACCTTTAAATATTAACATTTCAAAGCAATTTTCATACATCTCATAGGATTACTTGGTGACCACTTGGTATGACTTGTAAAAGCTTCAATTTATCAAAACATTAAAAAATAACACAATATGGATTTAATAAAAGAAGAGGACAAAAGCTTGCTACCTTTAAATCTTGACATTTGAAAGTAATTTTCAAATGTTTCCTAGGATTACCTAATGGCTGCTTGGTACAATTTGTAAAAGCTTCAATTTATCAAACATTAACAAATAACACAATATGGGTTTAATAAAAGAAGAGGACTAAAAGGGTGTAAGTATGTAGATAAAAAGCCAATGGGATTATTTTACAAAAGGACTGTGAGTTCTTTTTAGTTTTTTTTCACTTTTTCATATGAAAGAATTTTTGAATGAAATATTTTGCAACTTGTTAATAAAAATACATATAGTTACTCCAATGGACCACATGTATTGTGTTAATCATTTTTGAATAAATAAGAATTTTTCAATATATGTAAATTTTGCCAGATTCTACAATTCATATTGAAAATTTATCATAATTTTGAATCATACCAAAATATGCTAATTACTTTAGGTTTTTGTTTATTATATTGTAAACTACAACTTTGTTTTGTATGTCATGCACATTACATCCCATTTACATGTGATAAAATACTATTGAAAATTTTAAAATTTGAAAAATATTTTGAATTTTCAAAATTTTAAAATTCCATATCTTTTAAATTGTGAATGTTTTCTAAACTTGGGTACTAGGTTGTTATCATCTAAATTTTCTTACCATCAAAATTATGTTATTACAATATTCCTTTATTTAGTCCTTTGTAAAATTAACCACATTTGATGTAGCACCTATTCAAGTTCAAAAGTCTTTTTAAAAAACCAAAACCCAGAATTTAATTTAATGAAATTTGAATTTGAATTCCTCAACTTTCATATTAGTCATTTAACATAACTTGGAATTATTAACATAACTTTAAAATGTAAAAAAAAAACATATGTAAAAAAGTTTATAGTTTCACCACTATCGAACATGGTTTTGGTTCCTATTTTTGTACTCACACCCTAAAACTTGTTACTTTTAAATGTTGACATTTCAAAGCAATTTTCAAACATTTCATGGGATTACCCAGTGGCCACCTAGTATGAGTAAAAACTTCAATTTATCAAAACATTAATAGATAACACAATTTATACTTAATAAAATAAGAAGACTAAAAGGGCTAATGGGCACCAAGTCATCATTATATAAAAAATAAGATAAAATAATGAAATAATATAAATTGGATTACTATCACATGACAGAGGTCCACATTAACATGACATAATCAACATACTAAAAATAAATATAAACAAATTCCAATAACAACAATACTCTTTTTTTGAACTAACCAACCAAATTACATTTAAAAAATAAATGAGTAGAAATCAAAATAATAATTACACTCTAATAGTTTCATTAACTACATCAAGGTTTTGTTTGGCCTTGGTTGCATGAGTAGCACTAATCATTATAATGCTATTGATTGTGACATTATTTCTAGCAAGAAACGAGAATAGAATGGATGAAATGTCAACCTATTGTTTTGGATCCACTAAATTGCATTTCCATTTGTTCACCCAATAATCTTGATACAATTCTCTATCATTCCTTGCTCCTTTTTTCATTGGTATCCACCATTGAATATGAAGATGTTTAAAAATTTTAGGTTGTTCATCCTTCACAACCTCACTTTCCAATCTTCCATTGGAGGAAATTCTTAAATATCTGACTCCATATATGATTGATTTTGTAGTCATATTGGACATTATATGATTGAAGGCCTTTGATTGTAAAAAATGAGTAGCAAAAAACAAGCAACCGTTAAATGTTTGACATGACAATTTTTCATTCTATGTTCATTAAGGACAAGTCATAGAAGATAAGCGATATATTGCTGAGGTGTCATATAATGAATGATTAGAATATGATCTGTAAACATTTTAAAATATAGGGTCAAGATTTTGAAATCAAAAAGTTGATAAGTAGGCTGAATTTTGAAGTTAAATATTGATTTTAATTAGTTGTTCAATTTGTACCTAAATAGATTTGTGTTTTAATTTGTTATAAAACTTTAAGATTTTTTAATTAGAAAAATGTGTTACAACTAAAGTCAAAAAAATTCAAAATTGGAAGAATAAAACTCAAACCCTCATTACAAAAACCCTCAAAATCAATTTTACATTGTCAAAATTCGGATCTGAGGTTTTCTTTAAAAGAAAAATTCCCCAACATTGGTAAAGACCTTTTCCAATTCTTTTCTTTTTAATTCTTGTGATACCGGTCATTTTTCTCATCATACCCATCAGATATCATAGGAAAATTGATAAAAATGGGGATAACCAAATTTTTTTGTGAACTTCTTATTTTCATAATTACTAGAATTTTATTTTGTTGCACATTTTGAAGAGTGTTCAACAATATTTGCTAGATGTTTTGAACATTTTTAGGGAAATGTTTTTTGAAACACAATGGCAGACTCGACTTCACAAGTTGTTGGCACTTCTGAATCAAGCTCAGTGGCAAAGGGCCAACATGAATTTCACCTACATGCTGCTGGGTTTGAACCCAAAATTGTGTTTTTAGGGCCCAAGGTCCTAGAATGGACTATACCAATCTCTCATCACCCCTAACAAATGAACATCTTTTTTTAAGTTTTGTTGGTTTTGAAGTAGTGTTGTGTGTGTAAGTGTAAATCATTTAGGCTTCCACATCCAAACTTTTTAGACTTACATTTATATTGTTGTTGTATATAATTTATTTTTTTCACATACACAAAAAATATTTGTCAAATACATTTACATGGCCTTATGTAAATGTTTTGGGACCTGTAAGTGTAAATATTATACCTCTAATGATCATCCCTTCTTGTAAATCCATATTAATTAGTTATGGTGCATCCCAAAGCTCAATTATATATTTTTGCAATGGAGCACTATGATTTGCCTGTCAAAAACAATCATGATATTTTAATATTGCCCAAACACTAGCATTTTTTTCACCAATGTGAGACTATGGTGGTGCTATTTCAAGGAATATCTTGAATGCACATTTTGCCTCACCTCATTGCTTGATTTAAGCTTTTATTCCTAATTTTGCTCAACACCACTTTCAGCCTAATCTTTTACAAGAGCTTAGGTACTTATTGTGGATCATATTAATTAATTGTGGTGCATTCCAAAACTTTTTTTTTTTTGCAATGAGCCACTTGGTTGGCCTATAACCAAAAGCATTATGAAATCCTCCCATCGAGAAGAAGAAATCGTATCTATTACATTGTTTTACACTTACATTGTTTTAAACAGCCACATAAAATCATATAAATGTATTTATTTTTACACTTACACTGTTTTAAATGATTTTACATTTACATGAACATAAATAAATATTAGACATGTATGTGTATGTGGAGTATAAATCGTGAATCATTTATGTGCATAACACTGGTTTTGACCTTGACGCAAGGCATAGAGCCATGTATCGTCAGCAGCTCAATTTTGGGGGCTGGGGTGGGAGGACCCTTGTGGAATATTTCGTTCTTCAACTGTTGCTGCCATTGCTGGTTTTGATTTTATCAAAAGGGGAAGAAGAGCCATTATGCAATGATGATGATGAGCCCCACTTCTTTGTTTTGTATTGTTTTTTGAGGTCACACATGTTGGTAACCGAAAGGTACCATGTCTTCTGCTCACCCAATATCCAATCACCAATTCATTTGGTCAAGAAATTTGGTGGAAAGGGTTTTCTATGATCACGTCACTATTTCTCAACCCCCTTTTGAAAGAACCCTCACCTGGCAGTCGAAGGTGTATACAGTTAATGCAACTGGGACCAAGTCACAATTCCTTTTGCAATTGTACAACAGGCTTTTGAGGTAACAGCCAATTGTTGGTATGGTCAGGGTCTCTTTTAAAGGATTTTGTGATGTAACCAAAAAGTCACGGTGATCATTCATAAAATAATTTAGCTAAATTTGGTTACATACTAGATATGAAAGTAGAGAAAAACAAAAATCCTTCTATATTTGCTACCTACTGTAACTTTATCATAAGAATCTGGCGATTTGAAAAAAACAATCTTCAAAATCGGCGAATTTGGGTCATTTCTTTTCATGAAAAATCCTTTGTATAAGTTGAAATCATATCAAAAATCAATATTGTACCTAACAATTGACAAGTTCTTGCAAAAATATATTTTTTTATTTAAAAAAGGGGTTTGCTATTGGCATCTTTTTACCTAAAACTTTTTGGCACTTGGCAACCACAAAAAAAAAGGAGATACCAATCATACAAAGGTTTTTTTTTTTGAAAAAGCTCGCCCAAATTTACAATATTCTGAAGACAAAAAGGGATGAGTTCGTCGGATTTAGACCATAGCTTCTTTAATATGTCACCAGAATATAGTGAGGTTTCAAAAAAATTCTACTTTTTCCTTTATGACCTATAGCCAAATGTGGCTAAGTCCTCTTTTCTTTTGGATGATCACCAAATCCACCTACCTCACAAAATTGAGAAAAAAAAGAAAACCCTCTTCAGCAATTCCAAAATTTCAACAATTGAGGAATAAGTACACAAAGTACATCACTTGGTTTGTGCTTGCAACAGTAACCCAGAGGTTTGGACAGCACACAACTCCACCCAAGTAGGAAGTTCAATTCTCCAAGACTTGGGCAAATATGGTAGTACCTTGGCCAGTTCAACACACAATTTTCAGAATTCCATTTCAACAAATGATTCATTCCCAAATAACTCATCACCTTTCAATACATTCTTTATTTTGCTTCTGAAAAAATATTTCTGAAAAGAAATTTGGTGAAAATTTCAACATTTCTTAAAATAATATAATTAGTGTTGAACTGGCCCAGGTATTACAGTACCAATAATATTTTTTAAACTCCTTTTTTTTTCAAATGATTTTGTGCTGAACATCAGTAGAAGAAGAAGGTACAGAACTTTCCTCATCTTGAAGCGGGAACACTCTCTTTTTCTCATGTGCACTTTATCTAGCAGCAGCAAAATTGTTTTTCTCATGTGTACTTTCCCCCTTATCTTGCAGTAGCAACACCTTTGTTTTTTCTCCTCATCTTGGCGTGTGCAAAACATTTGCTTTTCTTTTTTTTGCCTCAACTTGCAGCAGCAGCAGTCAAGGTCCGTGTGTAGAGTTCTATTACAAGTCAGTAGAAGAAGGTGCGAGAATTTGCTGTCAACGTGAGCAAACAAAAAAAAAATTCTCAGCTTGACCTCTGCATGATCTCCTTCCTTTCTTCATGGGTCACCCATTTCCTCATATCTTGCATAAAAGCAAGTGCCAGAATCACTCTCTTTACATCTAAATAATGGCAAAATCTACAAAATCCTGTGAGAGTTGCATGACGACACACATATGCACTAGAAGAAACACATGCAAGGACCAACAAATCACACACGAGTACTACGACCCAGCACAACAACGGCGCCTACCCATATGTGCAAACTTGTGGATACCTTCTACAACGGCCAGTTTGTTGCTCATGCCTGAAACTTTATGTTGCCTCAGCGAAATGGTTTTGGCCCAGAATTTTGGCACAGTTTGCTGAGGCAGTAAAGCTGTGCACCAGTGAGAGAAGAGTATAATTATGGAGTAGTCTTCCACCCATTTACAGTCTCAGTTTCAGTTTTATGGGTGGAGTTGCCAAAAATGTAAATAACTAAACTTAGATGTGAGAAATATTTTTCCATATACTGAGGAACGCTAGGGATGCTCTAATAAGTCTAGACAAGAGAAATCGGAAGACTGCAGCGTCCGTCCGTCCGTCCGCAGTCCCTCCCCATATATGCTAAGGCAACTGTAAACTCGTAAATTCGAAGCAATTATAAGAAGTTTAGAATATTATCATATGGCAGACTGATGATCATACTACCCAAGCTGCTTCTTTTAACAGATCTTAGATTGATCACACAATATAGCCAGCAACAATATCCTATTGAATCTCATGACGTCGTGAGGAAGATTTGGAAGCTCTAAGTGGACATCCAGATATCCTACTGATGTCTCGGACTCCCCGTTGTTAACCGCTACCTGTGTTTAGAACACACACGATCTCAAGCTGCATGAACTCTCTGTCTGAAGTGCTTGGGTACTTAACAGATCTGCAGATTATAATGGATTTGCTGCTGTTACTCATGTAAATTATATCTTCTGCAGCTTCTTCAAGTTCATAGTACTAGTTCACAAGTACATAATCTTTGATGAAAGAGATTACAGATTCATAGTGAAATTAACGGTACTTTTTCAACTTGATGTATGACTTGTCATGGTCTGCCTGCAAGTCAGTGTATATTTTGCAGATTCCAAAAACAGTTCTCTGGAGTTATATGCATTGATCTCTGAAACTTCCCTACTGGCATTTAGTCAAATTTTTGTCTCTTGAAATCCTGTATGTGGTTAGAATATTGGTTCTCAGAATGATCAGCACATGACAGAAGGGTTGAAAGAACCTATCTTCCTGCATGTCCAGTGGTAATAGAGAGGCGGAAAAATGTGCGATGATCTTGCAACCTTGGAACTTGTTCACTCTCATGGAGTCTGTGTTTACAATGAGATATGTGCACAGCAATACAAAAGAGTTGCAATTCATGTTGAAGTCGTAATGCATAAAACTGTCCTTTGAATCCTATGAAAACAACTTTAACAAATTAGATTTAAAAATAGTTCAATGTTCAAATGAATCAATTTGACCCAATTCCCCAATTCCCCTGCTTGTTATATGTCATCTAGAATTGGAGGAATTCATAGTATATTTGCTTGCTCTCATTCCAGCAATATAATATATGCACCAAAGATTTTCAGTTGTCCAATTTTTTAGTCATTGAACTAAACAATCAACAATTTTCGGAAGTTAATTTTCAATCACCAAATCGGGCAACCAAATTGTTTTGATCATTTCCTGAACATTTCTTGGGTGCTATCCAAAAACTTTTCAGCATGGATTTAATGACAACAAAAGAAATCAATCATTACTTGTAAAATTCAGTCACTGCCTCAAAATCTTTGATCATCAAATCAAGCAATTGAAATTTTTTGGTCATTGCTTGGAAATTCTTTTTGGTCACCATTGTGAAATTTTCAGTCATTTGATGATAAAAAAATGAAAAAATTTAGTTGCTAACTAAAAAAGTTTGATCGCTATCCAAAAAGTTTTTGGTTGGTAGCTAGAAAATGTTTATTTGTCGCAAGATAGTGGTAATCAAAAGTTGTTTAAGATGCCATAGGGTTTAAGGCGACCAAATGAAGCAATTTTAAATTGTCCTTAACATTCCTTTGGGTAATTCAACATTGTTTTGACCTAAGTTGAGCATATTTTAACATGATGTTGGGTAGCATCAATGTCCAAATGAATGCCCAAATGCTATGACAAACCTGTCATTATTAATAAAAAATAAAAATTGTCAAAAATATATATTGGGCATAATCACAATTAGGATAACCAAAAGGACAATCTAATGAAAAAAGGATTGCAAAGAACTATTTTGGGTTTTAATTATATCTATTATTTCATGTTCATAATGAATTGGTATATGACTATAACGAAAATGATGTCATGCTAATCTAATAAAAAAATCTAAGAATAGATTGGATATAATATAAATGTCTTTTTGAGTCTTTTTAAATAATTTGAGTTCTTGTTTTAACTATAATTTTCATCTTGAAGGAATCAAAAGAAATGTATTAAACAATGCAAGTGACTTGAATGGTTAAACAATTATGTAATACCCCCCTAAAAATAGTCATTTGACACACATAAATTCTAAATTTTACACTAAATGTTCCCCTTAGGTACATAATACATTCTAAAAAAGCAATAAAAATTATTCCTTTTTTTGTGCCATTTGGTTGACAATTTGTATTCACTAAGTTTAAGATTTGTGGCCCCAAGTGTCAGCAAAATGTGCACAAAATTTTCATTAAAAAAAACATGTTAAATTGTATATAAAAATTTAATATGTACTCATTTTCTGCATTTTTTATTTTTTACCAAAATATTATGCATAATTACATATGCATATGAAAAATCACCACCAACATGGAAATTATCATAATTTGAAATATACAATATTTTGCACTTAAATTTATTCCATTTTAATTTTATATTTGGAAAATATTTTTAAAAAAATCCTTGAATCCTATGTCCAAAAATGGGTACCTAGATTGTGAATATGCCGTATTGTAAAATTTCCAAAAAATATTAAATCTCCTTGTGACAAATTATTACCATATTTAACTTTCACTTAGCGGCAACTTATGTCAAAATGTTTTCCAATTCTTAAACATCTTCATTTAATAATTGTGTTCTTTTTAAGTTTTGTGCATCATATTATATTGAGTTTTTCTTCCTCCATCTTTTGAATATACATCAATTTCAACTAATCCATGTTCCATGGATATTATCATTAAATCTCATTAAGTAATCAAAAGGTAAAAAATTTGCATCTTCAATCTATGCCAAATTAACAAAAGAAATTGTTTGATCAATTTGTATCAATTTGTTTATTGTGCATGGAAAACATCTTTGAACAATTGTTCATAAAAATTCATAACATGTTCTTTCTCTTCCTTATAGAGCAAACCCATTGTTGGATGGTATCATTAGAAACCACTTCACCAAAATTAAAGAAATGTGGACCCAAAATAATTTAATCTTTTTAAACTATCATTTTTATTGTTGATTTGCATCACATGGGCTTTGTGTTCCCCACCATTGTACACACTATGGAAAATTTGTAAACATTTACATAGGCTACACAAGTAAGAAATTTGTGTTCCTAAAACATTTTGACATGTGTTCTTGAGATTCTTAACCTTTTATTATTAGGTGTCAAGTTGCACCATTGTAAATTTTTATTTTTGGTTTATCAACTATAGTCATTAAAGTTTGCCCCAATTGTTGGTTGAAACCCAAAAAAAAATGAGAATTACTACAAATTTGTAAACATGAATGTAATGGCCCTTGGGTCAAAACCTATACCTAGGAGCCACATGGATTACTTTGGAAAAGGATTGCAAGTCCTTTTTCCCAAAAAAAACTTTTACATGCAAATGAATTTTTGAATGAATTTTTTAATAATTTGTTGTCAAAAATATTTAAATGTTCCCCAATGCATCATTTTTTTTTGTTAATCATTATTGAATAAATATGAATTTTTAAAAGTGTGCAGATTCCTTATAGATTCAATGTTACATTTTTTTAAATGATCAAAATTTTAAATCATCACCAAAAATTAAAATTTCACATTCTTTACTTGTATTATACTCTAAACTATAACTTTTTTTCATACATCACGTACATTATAACCCATTTATATGTGGTAAAGGATTCTTGAAGCTCTAGAATTCTAAAGTAATTTTGAAACATTCTTTGATATTTTAAAGTTTTAAAATTCCACATTTTTAAAAGATTGAGTGTTTTTTTAGTGTGGTTAATATGTTTTTATCATCTATATTTTTTCAATGAATTTTTTTTATTATATGAATCCTTTTAATAGTCCTTTGCAAAATTGACTCCATCTCACGTAATAGGTGTACATTTTCAAATGTCCTAAACTAAAACCAAAACTTAAAATTGGATCAAATGAATTTTTACTTTAAGTTCCTTGAGATTCATATGAAAGAAAAAGGACTAACTTGCCATAATTACTATGGTTTTAAATGGTAATAAATAAATATATGCTTGATTTTGATTGATTATGTCTAATATCTGATGGCCTTTTTGGCTCCTAATTACATATTTTGACCCCCTTCAAGATTTCCTAATCATGACTTGCAAAATTTGTTCAAAAAATAATGGTTGTTTCAATCCACCATTTATTAATCAAATTTTTTAAAAAACCATTTCAAGGCCTCCTAGAAATTAAGAGTATTAAAAAAAGTCAAAAGACATGTGCCTTTGTGTTCCTTAATGAAGAAACCCCAAATGTTCTTAATGGTAGGTCACCCATAGATGTGTTTGTCCTATAACAAATTTAAAAGTGAGGAACCTTAGTGACATTAGTTGAATTGAAATCTAATTTTTTCAAAGGAACCATTGCCTTTAGTTGTTTGATGATCCTTGAATTGGTTTATAAGAGTATATGTAATTTTGCAACTACCTAAAAGATAATGGGAGTCCTAAAAAGGAGGGTTGAAGGTCTTGGGTGAGAATTAGGAGAAGTTCTTAATTTTGGTTTACGATGTGCAATTTTGATTATGCACTAATGTTAAACAATTTAATGACAAGTTGCAAATTGTTTAAGATATTAAAGATGACACACTATCCAAGCTTTTTGTACCACAAAAATAAGCCATAGCATTTTTTCCCTTAACTATTTTGATTCACATCCAAAACAAAATTGTGAATGCCTCAAAAACTTCAATAAATCATCTTCAATGTTATTATGATACACAGCATTGGGCAATTGAGCACAAATAAATATTGTTCAATTAGCATGTGCTTTAGTTAAATCTATATTGAAAATTTCTTCTAGAGGAAGGAAAACATATATGCAACAAAGTGACTTAGTTTATGGAACTATTTTCAATGTTCCACCCAATTAAAACTCACATGTGCTAACCTATTTGGATGTGGCTTCTCATTGAAGACTATAGCAACATAAGTTGGTTTTAGGTGCAATGTATTGCAATGGATGTCACAATCATATTTTCTTCAAGTCATTAACTATATTTGAGACCTCTTTTGGTAATAATGATGGATTTTCAAAGTTTGAATTTAAATATTTTTAATAGTGTTATATACATAAGATAATATGAAAAACATCATGATAGGAATTTTAAAAATTTAATCATATATTGGGACTTTTGAAAACAAACCTTCAATGTGTCATATATTTGTTATGTATATGTTTTTCTCATTTTAAAGCACATGAGATATTTCTAAAAAATTTGGAAATAAAAGTATAGTTGTTTCCACAAAATGTGTTTTAGAGGATTCAAATACCAAATATTTATGGAAGTTCAAATGTTTTTTTAAAAATTGATAAAAATATTAAAATTTTTGTAGAAACAAATGGTTTGCACAATACCATTATTTTAACAATAAATTAAAAGTAAGGATTACATATGAATCATGATATGATTTTAACCATGATGCACATTTAAAAGATTTAAAAAAATTCATACATGAATTAAGTTGGTAAACTTATAAAAAATAAAATTTTATTTTTTTCACATTCATATATAGAACCATTTGTTATTAAAATCCAATTTGGAACTCACATGTGGACATTACAATTGTCAAGTTTGGTACATGGAACCACTTTTATGCTTGCAACTCATATAACAACAAGTTGAACATATAGGTTTAACCATGGTTGATGATGTATTTGATGTCTTTTATGATGCAATTTTAGTCTAAAAAAATCCCCAAGCACCATGATGTTAGAAATGATACAATAAACACATTTATGTTTAATGGAAGTGCAAGGTAGTGCTAATTAATGTGAAATAATATAATAACTTTTGTCTTGATTAATTATGACCAATTTTGTGATTAATGTGGGTTGACATGTGGCATGTTTGATATGTTAACACATCCTCTTTTTATTTTGATTATATTTGAATTTACATATGGTGCTTATCAAAAAAATCAAACTATCAAATTTTATAAATGAATAAAATATGGTAAAAAGTGTCTTAGGGCATGATCTTTAGAGTTTAAGTTGTGAGTCCATATGTTATGTTAATTCATTGTCTAATGCTAGCTAGTAATTAAACTAGACATATAGATACTACATATGTCCCCATTGCATTCACATGCATAACTCTTGAGAGCACATGCCCGAATACACACAGAACATAGTTTTTAAAAGTTCACATATTTACAGCAAGTTCACAATTGATTTGTGAAAAGATTTGTCAAATGGATTTGACAAAATAGAATAGTCTTCCACAAAGAATGGTAGTTGAAGAATTGCCATAGTTGCACGTTGACATTTCATCATTTAAAAGTAATATGTTGGCATTGCTTTCCTCTTTGTAGGAACTAGTGATGATTCACATTTAACCTCATGTTTATGACTTGGTATCTCCTTCAAGGTTTTCTTGTTTGGTGCAAATCAACAAGAACCTATGCAATTATGTGAGTCAATCATAGAGTGGATGGCCTTATCAAGGCTATAATTTGTACATGTTACATAACATTGGTTGCCTTGAGTGTCCTAACTATTACAAGGTTAGAATTTCTAATTGCTTATTTACACTATGTAGTGAATGAGGATATGTCAAAATATAAACTTGAGACTTAAACCCATATTCCCAAGGCTAAACAAATCCTTAGTTATGTTTTAGTCGATGATTGCCTTCTTAACTTTAGAACTTTTCTTGAAGATGTGGATTTCTAAAAAGGATCATAAGTTGTGTAGTTGACAATCCATTCCCAAAAAAAATTTAGATTTTTGAATAAAGCCTTTAGTCCCAATGATGTGATGAAGAGTATTTGACTATCTTCTACTTGCCTTCAAACATTGTTTCCTTAATAAAATGATATAATTAATATTATAAATTTTTATATCATTGAATATATGTTTTTCCAAAAAAGGTGGAAACACAATAAAATAAATAGCTTTTGATGCCTATCATGAAAAATAGTGATAAAATAAACCTTTATGTACCAAATTTAAAGTTTTGTTTAATAAAGTGATCATGATGATATTTTGTGCCAGTTTATTTATAAACAGTAACATTGAGGAACTAGATGTATATTTAATATGCATTTAAGTATATTTTTAAAAGTGAAAATGTATGTCCCATTCCTATGAGATAGATTTCAAGTAATTGAAAGTAGGACTTTAATTGAAATTTTGGTGTTTTCAAGTTTATGCAACCCCAAAATATATTGATAACCTTTAACTCAACTATAAGTTATATCCATAATTTATCAAAGTTGTGACATAAAAAAACATAGTCATAATCAATATAAGAATGAAAAATGTCGTCAATTCCTATTTTTAAAATATAAAAACAAATGGATATGCTTATGTGGTGCCATTTGAAGATAACTATAATTAAAATGGAAAGTTGCACTAAAAGATTAATATATGTGTGAGGAATTCATTTAAAAATTCCATTACATCCAATTTCAAGTTTTAAAAATAATATTCACTACTTAGACTTTTGAAATCCAATAACTCCTTTGTCAAAAGGTGTCCATTTTGTAAAAGACCCCTTTATTTACATAACTAAGAAATTATTGATTTTGAAAAGCTTTTGTGCATTAAAAAACTACTAATCATATTCAAAAAATTCACTACATATCAATGGAAAGCAAGAAACCAATCTAAACTTTTAAAATTTTGTTTGAATTTTTCAATTTTTTTAAATTTCAAGAGTCCTTTGTCACATGTTAAAGGCCCATGTAATATACACATGATGTATTAAGCAATATTTTCAAAACAATTGAAAATTTTATATTTAATATACCATATTATACTTACAGAAGGCCTTTTCATAAAATGATTGATTGAAAAATAAATAAATAAATAAATAATATATATGTTTTAAATTTAAAATTATTTTTTCAAGACTATTAAAAAAATGTTTACATAACCATGCTTTGAGAATTGTAGCTAATGTGATTTGTGCATCTAACCCAAATGTGAATAGAACTTCAATGATAAAGCTCAATTGTCAAAAAATTAATTTAAATGTTAAATTAATTTGCTGGTGACCAAAAAAACTCAATTACAAAATCATGTTCAAGAAATTCACTTTTCAAGGGTTTCCTGATAGTATGAAGAACTTGCCCTAATTTCCTTCATATATTTGGTTTTAGTTTGGTTGAATTGTCTTTGATATCAATTTTCAATATTCAATAATTTTTGCATTATAAATCTAAACTAATGTTGGACAATTCTCACTTTAATTACACATGTTAATGACTCTAAACTTAAAATAATCAACATATATGAACATTAAATTAAAAAACTTTACATCTTTTTTGCACATGCACTTTATGATTGAATTTTTAATCATAATAAACACTAGATAGATTTAGGGTGCA
>Ga0209611_10003389_pt1 | contig 27664 bp, 29 predicted proteins | sample S1TSphgellanicum_3_FD_187693 | JGI IMG/M metagenome (GOLD analysis project Ga0209611, IMG submission 187693) | Host-associated microbial communities from peat moss isolated from Minnesota, USA - S1T2_Fc - Sphagnum magellanicum MG (SPAdes) (version 2) | ecosystem: Host-associated > Plants > Peat...
CCAACTCCCCTCCAGCCTTGCTCTTTATTCCCTTCCATGTACCACTACATTGACAAACCATATGGGATAAATCCCTCCTTATTCTAACATGTTCGTGGTACTTACATATTTCAAATCTACCTATGTTTTTGATTACTTGCAACACTTAACTACCACATTGTTTGTAATATCTACCACACCATTTCTAATGTTTCTACCATCTACATCATAATCTTCAACACACACAACCCACACAAAGTGGTTAGTGCATAGTTGGAGCACTTTGGTGCTAGGACGAGCCACAGGCAACACGGACACACTAGACTCACCACGGCCCAAACTTGGGGGAAGCCACCACCTTCCCCCTTATAGTATATTCTGTGGCTGGCCACGGAGCCTACATCGAAATGGCTTTTCTTTCCCGGGACTCCCAAATGGAAGTCCCGAAATTGCGCCGATTAGGACTCCCGCAACTTTGGAGCCCTATAACTTTGCGAAAAGACTTTGGATCGAGATGAGATCTGAAGCAAAGTTGTAGCTCTCGTCAAGAGCTTTCTAAGGTATGTCGCACGGCCTCTGCAGCCAAGTAAATCGGGTCGATTCCCAACTTTTTATAGTCAGGAGTCAAACTGGCAGTTTGATTCCCGACCCTTCTTTTGGCCATAACTTGTGTTTTAAATGTCCAAATGAGCAATGCGAGCCCATCTTAGACATCTACGTTTTAAGAGCTTTTCAATAAAATAAAGAACGTCACAATTCATTTAATTTTGGCCCCTAAAATTACTCTTTGAAGTTTTGAAAGTTCTTTGGGACTCCATCTCCCAAAGTGGGAGTTACCTTGGGAGTGTGAGGGTTCACTCTCTCATACTCCCTCACACTTTTTTACACTCCCTGGAGTATGTGATGTGACTCTCGGGCTTCTTCTGGGCTCGCACCCTTGACTCCCAACATAGTTATGACATTCTTCATTTTGCACATTAAAATTCTTTAAAATTCTTCATTTAGCACCTTGTCATAACATTTTTTACCCGCGAATGTTTACCAAATTACACTGGTTGATCTATAAATTTTTTTTTAATTCTTTAAAATTCTTGCTTCTTTGGGCTTCCATAACATTTTCGCACCAAGAATGTCATAACTATGACTCCCAAGCTTCCTTTTGGCTCGCAACCTTACGACCCCTTTGTCTTAGTTGCGAGCCCAAAGCTAGGGTTGCGACAACATCACCAAGATCTCGTATAAGCCATACCTTGTGCGAAAAATAGTCTTTTTTTGTCCCCTTTTGCAATTTGAATTTGGTAATATCCCAAATGTAGGTTAATTCTACTAAACACTTTAGTTCATGAAAGTCAATAAAACAATTCGTTAATTTGAGGTAATAGGTATCGATTTTTCATCATCACCTTGTTGAGGGTTCTATAATCCACACACATCCTCAACGTCCCATCCTTCTTGCGAACAAAGAGGACGGGTGCCCCATATGGTGATTTGCTAAGTTTGATGTATTTTTTTGCGATGAATTCTTCAAGTTGAACCTTAAGTTCCTTCAACTCCTCATGACTCATTCGATATGGGGCCTTGGCGTGAGGTGCCACTTTCAACATCACTTCAATTACATGGTCTACTCGTCTTTTCAAGGGCAATTCATCAGGCAACTCTTCAAGCATCACATTCAAGAAATTTGTCCAACACTCGCTTAATGCACTTGGGAAGACTCACCAAGTTGGTAGCTTCCTTTGGTTCAAATTCGTCCAACACACGCACCACACATAACATGCAATAACCTCCCATGCATTTCTTTTCCAAAGTTTTTACCACATTAAATGGATGGTCGATCCACCCACATTAGGGACTTCATGTGCTTTCACCCAAGCAATCCCATTTTTGGATGGGATTCTAACTAGTTTATTATGCCTTTCTATAAGCACATTGTTATGGGTGATGAATTCCATTCCCAAAATGCATTCCATTCCCCCTAAGGTGGAAACCAACAAATCCACCTTTCCTCTCCAATCCCCTAGTTGAAAAGGCACATCTCTTGTTTACAATGTGGTGGGATGGGGAACCCCATCTACAAAGTGCATTTCGATGGGTGCCTTGAATCCTCCAACTAGAGTTCCATTCTTTTGGCACTTTTTCGGGTTATGAAATTGTGGGAAGCCCTTGTGTCTAAAAGATATAAGACCTCTTACTTAAAAACCTTCCCTTTTAAGAAAATAAGGCGATTATGTTCACTTTGGGTTAGGTTAACAATAAAGGCAACCTTAAAACCCCATTCCCCAATTTGGGTTTGGGGCAATCTTTAGAGTAATGTCCCACTTAATTATGATTGAAACATGCTCCTTTGGGCTTCCCACTAGCATCCCCCTTGGGTTGGTTCCTTTTTAAAGGAGCCCCTTTCTTAACGAAATTTCCTTTGGGTTTGAAACTTGAGCCTTGAAATTGTTTGGGCTTTTCCCCTTTTAAGGTGTTTTGCCCTTGGTTCTGTTCCCCTTCATGGCATGTTTTCTTATCAGGGAATTTGTTCTTTTTTTTGAAATTAGACTTTTCACACTATCACACATCCAAAAAACCTTCCATTTTTGTGATGGCTTCAAACAATGAAGTGGGCCAATTCTCCTAAAGCTTACGCTTGGCCCAAATCGGAAGCCCCATCACAAAATGGTACACTCGGTTTAATTCATGCATATGGCAGATCTCAAGCATGAGTTTGGAATACACCTTCATATATTGGCGCAAATTATCATTCGTCGCATTCACAAGGTCACGAAGATTGCACCTTGAAATGTAATCAAAATTCTTTGGAATGAATTCCAACTTAATATGTTCTTTGAAGAATTCCCATGTATAGCCATGGGTTTTCTTTTCCTTTTGCCTCATTGTCTTCCACCATATTGAAACATAACTTTTTAAGTAGGATTAGGCAAATTCCACGGTTGAATGTCACCCAACTTTGGCGGCATGAAAATAGTCCTCCATTTTTGCAAGCCAAGCATCCACAACTTTTCAATTTCGAGCCCCATCAAAATTCCCAGGCTTCACGGGCTTGAATCCTACACTTTTGAATGATCCTCCTTTGAGGGCCTCAACCAACTCAGTGAAATTAGGCCTATTCATTTAAAGTAAAACCTTTATTTTGTAGTGAAAAGAACTCTGGTTGGTTACTCCTCTTCATTTTCATGATCATTGTGATTGTCACAATTATCTTGTTTTTCAAAATCCATTTGTTCCTCCTCCGTAATGGCCCCGGATGGAAAATCAAAATCCTGGGTCGGTTTTCCACCATGGTCTCATGTACTCCCTTTTGAGTCTTCTTTGATGCCATTGAAACTCTTTGATAGGTGGATTGAGCTCTAATTGAGCTTTGATACCATGTGACGCACCCCCAAACTCCTTGATAGACTCAATGTGAATTCAAAGGTGAAAACAATGGAAGGAGAGTGAATTGGGGTATGTTCCCTAGTTCACAACATTTTAGGGGTAGAGAGCTGTGCTAAAGTTCCAAGATAGGGACTAGGACGAGTGATAAGTAGGTCAACTATTCACACGAGCTTACAGTATTCTCTATGATTAGCCATAGGGGTTACATCCAAATGTCATTTTGTTTTGGGACTTCTAAGTTGAAAATCCCAAAATTCCTAAAATCGGGACTCTTGTGACTTTGAAAGCCCATAACTTATTTTGTAAACCTCCAATTGAAGTAAGGTTTAAAGAAAAGTTATATCCCTTGTTAAGAGCTTTCTAACAATATGTGGCATGCCACCTGCATGCAAGTAAATTAGGGCGATTTGTCACTCCTGACCCTTCTTTTGGCCATAACTTGTATTTTAAGTACTCAAATGGGTCATACAAGCCCATTTTAGACATTTAAATTTCAAAAGCTTTTCCAATGGTATAAGGAAATTTTCAATCCAATGAGTTTTGACCCCTAAAATTGCTCTCTGAAAATTTGAGAATACATCAGGACTCCAATTCCCAAAATGGGAGCCCATTTGGGAATGTGTGGGTTCATTCCTTCACATTCTCCTACATTCTCGATAGCATAAAATGTGACTCCTGAGTTTCACTTTCGGCCCACACCTTTGTAAGCCCTTGCCTTGGTCACAAGCTCAAGTCTAAAGTCATAATAATGGTGGATGAACCCAAGGTTTGTTTATATGAGGATTTCATTTTGACTGGTGAATCTTATGTTAGTCCTAAGAATGGTCTGACTAAGGTTTTCCAAGTCAAGGTGACCCAATATCACCCAAATCCAATACCTCCTATCCTAATTGGACAAGTGGATGAAATTACTATAAGGATTCGAAGAAGAAGAATTTAATAGTGACTTAGCTTATCATCTCAAAAGATGGTGGGACTAATTAGTTTAATCTAAAACAAGGGGCATTCGGGTTGGAGGCTCCCAATGAGGGTGCCAATATTAAGCCCACTAAAAAGTCAAACAATCTTTTTCATGTCTGCCCTAACAAGGTATACCATTCCTCCTTGGACAAGTTGGTCTTCATGAAGACATAATGAAAAAGGTAGTCTTATGCATTAATTAATTTTACCTAGTTCGGGTTAAGCCTAGATAGGCTAATTAATGAATTTTGGTGCTTTTAATTGAAAGTTCATGAAGTAGTGTAATGAGAGGATCTTATCTAAGATGGATTGTTAATATTATTGCCTAGACATGATAGAGTAGGGGCAAGATAAGATCACTTGGTTAGGTTAAAATAAGGTTATCTTATATTGGTTTGGGATGGGTAAGCCTCCCAGATAAGGGGTTATGGATATGGTGGTTAAAGCATATAGGAAAATGCAAAATATTAGGGTTAGGTTAAGAATTTTTTTTTTTCCTTCCTGCAATTTATTAACCACCTTCATTCTTTTAAATGATGATTAAGGTGTAAGGTAATGGGAGGGGACTGAAGAGTGATGATGAGCACTGTGAGAACTTTGGAGATTGGATATGTCCCAAAGAGTTAAACACACAAGAGGAAGTTGTTGCATCATGAGAGTTTGGGTTGACCAAACATGTCCAACCCAATAATATGAGGACTTGGAGGTGGAAACATTAGTGGTGGTGCTTGTGGTTATTCAAGGCAATTTTGGTGAACATTTTATTGTAGGGCGAAGGTGGAGAGGTACATGGATCTTGAGTCGGGGCTTGGTAGAAAACGAAGATGAAGAGATAGAAGAAGGGGCTAGCTAATCAAGAGATTAGAGGTTTGCCCCAAGATAAAAAAAGATAGGAAAAAACTTAGTTTCAAGGAATGGGGAGGATTCATGTTGTTAGCAAGTTGTGAATAAAGGTAGGATAAAAAATGAAAAGTTGTTGGTAGATAGGATACTGTTATCTCAAGCAAGGTAGGAGCTTGATGGAGAGGAAATCCACACTAGGGATTGAACAAATCCATGTAACTTTTTTTTTTTGAATGTGTGAAGTTTTGTTTTGAGGAATACTATCTCTAGTTAAGTTGTATGTGTGAGGTATTGATTATGAATTGTTGGTTTTAGGGTTGTGGTTAATTATGGCAAAAGAAGAAGATAATGTAGGAATAGGAAGGGTAGTTGTTGTCTAGTTCAAATAAGACATGGGAAAGATATTTTGCTTAGAAGGAGGTATAGAAAAGAATAAAGGTGCAAGTCCTAGTTAGTTGTGATTTACTATATTAAGGTTAGATTTGATATAACAAGGGAAAAACGTTAGTGTAGTGAGTAGAAGGTAGGGGAAGAATAATAATATCTAGAAAAGAAAAAATAAGTGCAAGTTTTAATTAACCATGATTCATTGGATTAGAGTTAAGCTTAATACAATGGTAAAATGTTAGTATTGTGAGTAGGAAAATGATTATTTTTTGGGTCAAACAAGGGTGGAAAAGGATAATTATATTGAGAAAGAAAATGTAGGACAGAGGGTTGAGTTTCACTATGACATCCTTTTGGATGTCCTCTAGAAGGTAAGGGGGTGTGGCCCAAATTAAAGTTGTTAAGCCAAGCTAATTTTACACCTAACAAAATCTAGTGTAAAAAAAGTAAAATAAGGTATCCATGTTGGGACTACAAATTAGGAATGCTCATTTATAGAACAATTATCCCTTGGAAGTGCTCGCTCTTGTTCTTTTTGAACTAGATACGTCCATTTGCCAAAGCTTGGAATAGTGACACAAAGGGTGGGGGGGGGCTTACAACTTTGTACAAAAGATTTTGTACAAAATCACTGAGGGAAAAAAATTGTTTTGAAATTGTCCACCTTCCTTGCAAAATTGAGAAACTAAAATAAAAATCCTATTTTCACCACAAAAGACATGATAATAAAAGGGACCTTTTGACCATTAGCATGCAAACTTTCAAAAACCTCAAAAGCATGGTGAATTAGGAATGGAAATTGACTAGTTTTTTAATAACAAATTTTGTAAAAGATAAGTGCAAAAACTTGCATATGTATTACTTTAACATCAAGGTGCGTCAAGATGAATTCTCCAAGTGATGAGTATCTAGTGCCTCAAGCTAATCAATCTCCAGTCCACTTTATTTTATTTTTGGGTTCAAATGAAAGAATCCCATATTTCCTGGAAATCACTTGTGTTCAATGGGGTGATAAATCTAGTTTAATGTTTAGCATAGGGTGCTGGAGAAATTGGATTTTGAGTAAATTAATGCCATTGCAAATTCAATAAAAATCAAACAAATTTTTTAAAGAAAATTGGATTTCACACTTCGTCGAAACAAGGTGCACCATTCATGTACCATTCACGCTGAACGGCACAGGCCACTAATAACTTTTATATGTGTAAATAAGCCGATTGAATATTTCAGTATATAGATTAATCCATCCACAGACGATAATGCTCATCCATTTGTTTAGGGTTTGGGCCATGTCGTAGGCCCGTCGCAGTTGTAGATACGTTCTAATAAGAGAAGTTCTGTTGCTTGCGTTTGGAGATAAGAAGAGGTTCCAGAGTGTGGAGGGTTGAGTGGTGTTAAGCAACAGATTTTAGAGAAGCTTTGGTTGGTAAAACCCTTGGTAGACAGTGAGAAAATATAAGGACTTCGTGTATTTTGTAGTGATGTGAATCGAGCGTTTCGTCCAGAGAGGAGTAGAGAAAGGATCGGAGGAGGGAGACAGGGAGAGAGAAAACCGGTTTCCTTTTTGTTCAAATTAGAGTTTTGTTGTGTAGCGGACTGATCTTTTTGTGTATTTTGCGGTGGTGGGTAGGACTAGAGATTAGCGGTCAAAGGGAGAAAGAGGCAGTGAACGAGATGGATTCGCTGTGTGCCAATTACGCAAGTGATGACGAAGATGATGAGGACCAGCAGTCAGAAACACCACAGTCGTCGCTAACCTCTTCCAATTCTTTGGAGAGCTCAGGCAAACCCTCGATCTCTGGTTTGGTCCCTCATTCGAAAAACTCTCAGCAATCTGATTCTCGGGAACTATATCCGTCAGGTGATAAAACCGAACAGCACAGAAGAGCTGCAGTTTTTCAAGACTTTGGAGATGTTAAGCCGTTGTCTGAAGATCTGGAAGGGCCATCGAAGCGTGCAAGTTCGCTTTTCGGATTTCTTCCTAGTCATCAACATTCGCAGACCTTTGACCTCAGGTCTGCAAGATCTTCATTTTCTGGTAACGCCGAGGGACAGAGGGAAATGAAGATGGAGAATCAAACCGCTAGAGAATCTGAAGTAGTTGCCAGACCTTCCCTGTTTGCACAGCTTCCAGCCCCAAAAAGTCAGCCAGTGACTGAAAGCCAGCCAATACGAAAGCAAACTGTGACGTTCAAGCCTCCTGTAAATTTGTCTGTTTTGGAATCAAAGGAAGAAGAGGAGGAGGAGCCTTTGAAGAAAAAAACGAAGCCTGAACTGAGCAGGAGCGATGAGAAAACTGGGGCAGGACTCACTGCTCTTCTACCTGCTCCTAAGAACAGCTTGGGACTGAGAAATGCTCTAGGAAGTGGATCAGGTCCAGGTGGACGGCGCACAGCCATGGAGGTTGTCTCAACGGGAGGCGAAATTCAGGAGCCAAAACCTGTAACAGACTCAGGGTTTTCAGGTCCAAGAACTCCCACAATGATTGGAGTACCTGCAGAGAGAGAAAGACTGACTTCTTTTTACAATGCAGGGGCTAAACACCAGAATTTGCACTCCATAGAGCAAAGTTTGCTGTCTGCCCCACAGGTAGAGCCTAAATTTAGGGGTTTTTCTGGTGCCCTAATTCTTTTCTGCCCCTTTTGTCTCTAGCAGCTTACAGGAGGTGTAATGCTCTGTACCTGATGATGGTGTGATTGCCTTCTCCCTGACATGCTTTGTTCTCGGTCTGTGGACTCATGACATTACAGGGCCAAGTTTATTATGTGCTTTCTTTCTTTGTCTGGTCTCTTTCTATGAGTTTGGGGGTTTTTGTAGAGATCTTATGAACTTGGGAGGTAATGTGTGTCACTGAAGAGTGGTTAGACCAAACATTGATTAGGTGGAGAGAAGTAATGAAGTAATACTGAAGTTAATAGCAGTAATAGTCATAGGCTTGAATGATAATTCATTTTAAACCATGCAGGCTAATAATGAGTTCTACCAGTTTCACTAACCTGAATGGGCAACACAACTTGACTGCACAGATGGGAGATCTTTATGCCACACAAGAGGTCAGCCCGTCTTTGTATATGCAGTATGATGAGAACAGTCGGCAGTACAATGGAGGACAGACATTCATCAGTCAATCAAGTCAAGCAGTCCCAAATATAGTGAAAGGATCAGGAGCAATAGAAGAATTTGAGGACCCAGTTGCACAAGTCCTTAGAGCAGAAAGAAGGAGAGGAAAGGAGGATAAAAGGCCACCACCTAGTGTGATTGAGGTCAGGCAGGCTGACTTGACAGGAGGTCCTAAGCTTCGTGAAGATCAACTTCGAACCACAGGAATTGCATTTGGGCCGTCTTACCAGGTATTTATCTTGTTACAAGTTTGGCAAGCAATTTGCATTGAAGTCCTCATTGAAAATGTGAATAGATGCATTCCTTGACATTGAGACCTTTCCTTTCAGTATGCCATCTGTAATCCATTTTGTATGTATGTTTGAAGCCAGCTGCAACAAACAAGGACAAGCCTTCAAAGCTTCATCGAAGAAAGCATCAAATTGGGTCCCTGTTTTATGAGATGAAGCAGAAAGAGATGGAATTAGTGGACCGGCGTGCCAAAGGCCACCTCAGTAAAGCTGAAACTCAGGCCAAGTATGGCTGGTAAACTGGTTTCATAGCTGTAGGCTGAATTCACCATCCTTATCTCAATCTGTTGTTCAATTCTCCCTTCAGTGAAGATTCTGTGTAGTCTTGCATCTATTCTCCAATCTTGTTCTTGATTGGACAGCAATAACTTGTGGTAGCATGGAACAATTTCCTTCTCCACTCAAGGAGAACATTCCTGTAGATGGTGATCTTGATGATAGTTCAAGTGGACATCCTTCTGAGCTCATTGCAGGGGACCGATAAATTCAGTGGGGATGTTATGGTACATGGTCTATACTGTACTATTTCCTGTTCCTGAACATGTTCATGACCGTCACTGTTGTTCAAACCACTTCTCAGTTTTGTTTTTGGTCTTTTGGCTCATTTCTTTAGGATTGGTTCTTGTCTTTCCCATGCTTTGTGATTGGTGGCCGTTTGATGAAATCTGAAATATTTACAACCTTATTGCTTGGTCATCTCTCGATGCTTTTCAGTTTGGAATTCTCAGTACTTGTGAAGATATTATTCTTATGAACAGGTGTTAGCCTAACACTGTTGCTCATACTGCTTTAATGTTTTGTTTTTTGTTTCTTTGTCCTTTGTTCTCTGTTTTTTCTTTCCTTCTTTGAAATTCTCTGTGGCTGGTTGAAGAAGTGTTAACCTCACTTCACCTTTTCTTAATCATGAGAATGGAGATTTCTTAATTCTTCTGAGTGATATGTCTTTCATTTTAGAAGCAACCCATTGTCCTGGCCTGTGGGTGGGGGGGTCTATACTTAGTTTTTAAGCTCCTCACCTGATCTGGTGTAGGCTGTGTGATGGGATGCAAAGATAGAGTGTTCCTGCAAAACACTTTGGTAACTTCCATTCTGTTAGGGTACCTTGCATCTCAAATGAAGAAAGGTGTCTCCTCAAAGGTGATCAGAAAGTTCAAAGGCAATATTGAGAAGACAAGCTTGCAAAAACCAGAGTCACTTGTCATGGTTAGTCTCCAGGAGAGTGTCTTTTCCAGCTTTGTGAGTGGTTACTGTACAGTTGAAATTTGGAGAGAGCGTTTGAGAGTATTGTAAGGCAGTAGATATGGTGTGCTTAAGTTTTTGGTTGCTGTGGAAGGATGAAGAAGTTGTGAACATCCAAGAGGAAGCATGGTAGTCTGTGTCCCTTCTGACCTCTGGAGGCTTTCCCTAAGTCTCTTTCTCACCCTCCATCTTTGCAGGTCTTCAATAGATTTCCAAAGTATTTTCAGTATTGCTGCAACCTTTTCTCTGACCCTGGTCCTTTGAGATACATGTCCTGGGATGTTATGATAAAACAAGCACCAGAGTGGTTACACTTCGAACTTTCAACTTGTGTTTTTGGAGAGATGTCCTAATGAATACGGAGTTATTCTGAGACAAAAAATGCTGTCAAAAGCTTTGACCTTGAGACCCCAGCCCTCTTTGTACAGCTGGAGGAAACAGAAGATTTGGAGAAGACCAGAGCTACATATGTTTGTGCTGGTCAAAGCTTTCACATGATCATCTTGCAATCTCTTCAAGCCAGGGATAAGGTGACCTTGTTGCTTTGTGTCCAGATGTGGCACTCTAATACTTGATAATCAACAATCGCATTCTTGCACCACTAGGATTCTGGCTATGGGATCCTCTCTGTGCTCCTGGAAGAAAATTAGATCTGTATGGGCACAGAATCCTAGGTGAATTGCCAGCATTGCTCTTAAGGCGGTGCTCCCGACAACAACAGTTCCTTCCCAGAACAGCAGATAAGGAGAAATGAAGAGGCCATGTTACACCAGCATACAGTATATGACCATGGTCATTGGATGCAGCACCATAGCAGTGCAAGGTATGCAAAGCATCTACTCTCAGTTGCATCCTCTCAAGTGACTCTTGCTTTCAGACCTCCAGTTATGTCACTTACAGCTATTGCTGCAGCCGTCACAGGATATAGTGAGCCAGTGTTGGCACATGCTGTGCCCCAATTTTTCCCTCTCTTGTGCGTTTCATCCCTTCCTTTCTCACTACACCAGCACTAGCATTATTACTTGTTTTCCATACAAATACATGCTATGGGAGGTTTAACAAGGGCATGAAGGCATGGGAATCAATTGTGAACAGAACCAGAGATATTTTTAGGGCAGCATTGACATGGATGCAGAGCCCAGGTGATGTTCACAAGGTACATTGCTTCTTGAGCTATGTGTAGCATTTTCCTACTCTTTGAAAGACCATGTAACATGAGAGGAGGATCTTAAGATGGAGCTGAATGGTTTGCTTCAGAAGAAGGAATTGGAAGCTGTAATGGCATCACTACATTGACCCAACTATGTAATCCAAATCATGTCAGAGATAATTCAAAATTGATCTCTCTCAGGAATGGAGAAAGTATCAATGGATTTGAACATTACACAGTTTCATGACAATCTGAGAATATGTGAGCACCTATTCAAGACACCATTCCTTTGTTCTACACAAGGTTGACATTGAGGTTCCTGGTCATCTGGCATCTTGCACTGGCTTTCGCTTTATGGAATCAATGTTGCTGGATTGTTGTCCCTGCCACTTTCCTTAGTGCTGCAGCCTTGTTCTGTATTGAGGAAGTTTGAGTGCTGATTGAGGAGCCTTTTTCCATACTGGCTCTTGCGTCTATGTGTGCTTCCATATAGGAAAATGTACAAGTGTTGTTGATTGCTCTGCTCATAAGGAGGCTGTGAAGCTAGAGAGCTTATATGATGTGCCTGATCAGGGAGGTGAATAGGGGTTCGAATGCAAGAAGTAAGAAATTGCTCCTTGTCTTAATTTTGTGCAGTGAACACATGATGAATGGCATTCTCATTCTCCAAACAGTCATTAAGAGGATGGAAGATCCTCTGCAGGGCCATGTGAACAATATGAGCCGTTATTCTGTGGGCATGTGTGCTGATGGATACATAGCATGGGAAAGGAAGAAGGTATGTTCTATAAGCTTGATTTTGCTCAATTTTGGAACTTGCTTGAAATGAATCCCTGTTTGTTAATTCTACAGAATGCCAACCTGCCAACAAACATGAAGAGGTTCGTAGGATACCCACAAAAAGGTCCCAAACCTGGTCAGCGACAAAATTGTAAGCCAAATTTGTTTGTTTTGAAGTCATTGGCATGGTTACTATGTGTCGTGTTAATGACCAAACTGCTGGAATATCATTTTTGTTGATGCAGAGCCTTCTGGATAACATGGCTTTCAGGTTCACTAGGACAGACAGACAGAACCATGTTCATGCTTCACTGAACAGGGGGAGAATTTCAGGGTGCTTTAGCAGAAGGAATATCATGAAGAACCCCAGTGCCTCCTACCCAGCTTCTCCACAATGTGACAAGAAAATGCAGAATGGCTACATTGCTCTTCATTGTGTTTCCGATTTTCATCACAGAGTTGGTACTTGGAGAGTTACCATCGTGGTGTGAGTTCCACCATCGTCAAATTCAAAATTTTGCTTGGTGACAAGTTATTTCACTGCCCTCTTGTGCTTCAGGTTTCTTAAATCATTAGCATGAAGAAATTTTTCATTACATATGAATATATTCTCTCGAGCTTCTCAGACAGATAGTTCAAAGGCACTCCCTAAATTGGGGGTTATGGGCTTACAATGTGGGGAATGATAGACTTTCTTGAACAATTTGACTTGGTATAAAACAATCATGTCTTCTTTTTCTTTGTTAGTGCTATCTTTAAGTTGATGCATGTGTTATCTCCCTTTCAAATTCGTTTAGAGCTTCCCTTGATCTCCATACTTAAATATTTAAGAACTAGCCAACTTGGTAAAGCCTAGTTGCAAGGGAAAAATTTGTGTCTTAACCATCATGGTGGTCATGCTCTATGTTCCATGAATGGAGATAATGAAAGATTACTCAAAACCATTCCATTATATATTATTTCCTAACCTTAAAGTAGCCGCCACTTAACTCTAACCCAATTGTCGCCTAACCCTAGTCACCACTTAACCCTAACCCAACTATCACTTAACCCTAGTCGCACCAAACCCTAACCCTAACAGTCACCAAGCCCTAAGTAGCCTTTACTTCCAAACCTTAGCCATCATTATTCAACCTAACTTAACTACTATAAAGATGTGAATACTATTCATCCTCTTGATGAATGTTAGTCACATTCACCAACTTTGAGAATTAGAATTGAATAATATTTCTAACACTCCCCCTTTATGAGATTTCTAATCCGAACATGTTTATCAACTTATGATGTCGTTTTTTGGATAATGCCTTGGTAAGGACATCCACTACCATGTGTTCTGTTGGACAATATTCAAATCAAACTTTTCCATTTTCAACTTGTTCTCGAACAAAATGATGTTGTACATCAATGTGTTTTGTTCGTGCATGGTGTTAGAAATACTATTTGTTTTTAATTCTCAATATTGATGAATGTGTTAAACATTCATCAAAAGGATGAATAATATTCACATCCTTGTAGTAGTTAGGTTAGGGTTTAGAAATGGAAACTATTTAAGGCTTGGTGGCAATTAAGGTTAGGGTTTGGTGGCGGTTAGGTTAGGGTTAAGTGGTAGCTACTTTAAGGTTAATAGATAATATATAATGGAGTGGTTTTGAGTAGTCTTTCATTCTCTCCTTTCATGGTTTTTGAGTGCACATAGAACCTTCAAGCTTTGTTATTTGTTGCAAGTGATAGTTTTGTGATTGTAGCATTTGAAGGCTTTATAATCTTCTTATTAGTTAATACAATTGTTTCATTTCATGGACCTTGAATCTTTCATTTCTTGTTTGTTTTCAAGTTGTTTCCAATAGGTTATGGGCCCACACTAAGCAAGAGAAAGGACGTTGCGTTACAACAAGAAGTAGTGAAAGGTTTTGAGTTTGTATTGCATAGAAAAAAAAAAAGAATCCTTTTTGAGAGAAAGAATTTTAGTTTGCAAAGTGAGTGGGAGTTCAATTCCAAGTGGTGGCATACAAGGAGCTTGCAACTTTTCCAAGTGAGTGGGAGGTGTGGAATAAATTTTCTTCAAAGTATTCTAGGATCTCAAATGTGGAAGAGTGTTCTTCAAGTTTTTAAGTTTCAAGTTTTAAGTTCAAAGTGTGTGACAGAAAGTTCTTCAAGTTGTTGAGGGTTTCAACGTTGAAGTTTGAAAAAATGTGGAAGAGAGTTGTTTGAATTGTTGAGAGTTTCAACCTTCAAGATTGAGGTGTATGCAAGAAAGGTTTTTCAAGTTGTTGAAAGCTTCAAGTTTCAAGTGTGTCAAAGAGAATTCTTTGCCAATGTTATAAGTTTCAAGTCAAATTTCAAGTTTGTGCAAGCAAGTTTTTCAAGTGTTTGAGGGTTTCTTGTAAAGGTTTTGTTTTGTGACATACAACAATTGAGTGGGAGAGATTTCAAGTGAGGTTTTCAAACATTAGCAAGTTTTTTAGCTTGAAGTTTTTTCATTGATAATTCATTTAAATAGAAAATACATAGAATGTTTGTTTTAACATTTGTGTTCAACAAAATGTCATCCTGCCAAATGGAGTTTTTGAAAATCATGGAAAAGTTTGATGGTGGCAACTTTCACCTTTGGAAGTTCAAGATGCGCATGATGCTTTCTAAGCATGGGCTTTAGAAGTTTGTTAATGGGAGTGCAACAATTCCTGATGATGAAGATCAAATCACGAATTATAACGAAAAGGCAACTAAGGCATTTGCATTATTTTATGAACATCTCACAGATGTATAACTTACACATTCAATATTGTGAAAATGTCCAAAGCGCTGAGGTGTCCACAAAATCAAGATTATCGAAAACAAGTTTCTTCGAATGAAGTTCTTCACCATCAAAATGCAAGAAGGGGAAGACTTGCTCATGCACATTAACATGGTGAAGGCGCTTGCGAATAAATTACGTTCCATTGAGCTAAAAATTGAAGATGAAGACGTGTACATGGTACTTCTCATGAGCCTTCCCCCATCTTTTGATAACCTGGTCACGAGTTTGGAATCCATGTCCACCAAGGATGTTGACTTTCAATTTATTGTCGTTCGATTATTTCATGAGATTTCCAAAAGAAAAGAAAAGAAAGTACGAAAAATGTTGCATTACTTAACAAAACTCATAAGGCAAATGAAAAGCTTTGCTTTTATTGCAAAAAACCTGGACACTTTGTGAGGAATTGTTTGAAGAAGAAAAGTGATGAAAATCAAAAGGTAAACCAAGTTTGTGAAGATCAAGAACAAATGTTTGTTGCCGCCTTGAGTGTTAATGATCATACGACGTACGATTGGATCATCGATTCTAACGCAACACAACACATGACATTCAAACGAAAGTGGTTCACCACTTACAAATCCATTGTTCCACGGAAGGTGTACATGGGAGATGGACCATTTTGGAAGCCATTGGCAAAGGGAGCATCAAGGCCACAATGCAAGTTGGAAGTAGAGTGTTATTCACAACCATCACTCAAGCTCTTCATGTTCTCAAAATGAAAAATAGTTTCATTTTTGTTAACAAACTCATTTCGGAGGGCCTGAAAGTGGAGTTTGACAAGGATGGTTGTAAGGTGAACAATGTCCATGGAATCGTTGTGGCGGAAGCACGAAGGGAGAAAAACTTGTATTTTCTCAATGTCAATGTTCGAAAGGAGAGTATGAATGTGGCAAAGTCTTCGAATGAAGGTAGCCACTTTAGCACCAAAGACTTGGCCACCTTAACATGACGAGCCTTTTGAAGTTGGAGAAAATGGTCAATGGCATGAATTTGAAAAAAATGCCATTGCACCATGTGTGTGAAGCTTGCATTGAAAGCAAACATCAAAGGACATATTTTCCTAAAGATGAAACGACTAGGGCTTCCAAACTTTTGGAACTTGTGCATAGCGATGTGTGTGGATCGATGAAAACCACATCTTATGGTGGAGCACGATACTTTGTCACCTTCATCAACGACTTTTCTAGAAAAACCCATGTTTACCTATTGAAAGCGAAAGGAGAGGTGTTTGACAAATTCAAGGCATACACGGCCTTGGTGGATAATCAAATCGGCATGAAGATCAAATCCTTGTGATCCGACAACGGAGGAGAATTTGTGTCCAAAAAGTTTGACGACTTCCTGTATAAATGTGGAATCCAACAACAAACAAATGCACCTTACACACCACAACAAAATGGAGTTACAAAATTAGCGAATAGGACCATCATGGAGTGCGCTAGAAACATGATTCGTGCACAAGGACTTGACTTAGAGTTTTGGGCCAAAGTGGTGAACACAATGATTTACATCAAGAATCGATGCCCAATAGAAGCTTTTGATTCAAAAACCCTGCATATGCATGGATTGGTTTAAAGCTTGATGTATCTCAATTGAAAGTTTTTGGTTACAAAACATATGCACACATTCTTGATGAAAAGATAAACAAATTAAAGTCCAAATCCATACCTTGTGTGTTTTTGGGGTATTGTGAAGGGACCAAAGCATATCACTTGATGTGTGTAGAAACCAAAAATATCATCAAGAGTCAAGATGTTGTGTTCTTGGAAGGGACAAAAAAAGTAGAAGGTGTTCATTGTCGTAACCCTAGCCTTGCACTCACAACCAAAACAAGGGTTTGTAAAGGTGCGGGCCAAGACTAAGCCTGGGAGTCACATTTCATGCTCCTGGGAGTGCAAAAGAATGTGAGGGAATGAACCCTCACACTCCCAAGTGAACTTTCATTTTGGGAGTTATAGTCTCAGTGGACTCTCAAATCTTTAAAGGGCGATTGCAAGGGACAAAACTCATTGGATTGAAATGTTCCTTATATCATTGGAAAGCTCTTAAAATGTAAATGTTTGAAATGGGCTTGCATGACCCATTTGGACACCTTAAAACAAAAATTATGACAAAAAAAAGGGTCGGGAATCAAATTGACAATTTGATTCCCAACCACTAAAAGTCGGGAATCACCCCAATTTTCTTACGTGCAAGTGGTGTACCACATATCATTCGAAAGCTCTTGTTGAGAACTACAACTTTGCTTTAAACCTCATTTTAATCGAAGGTCTACAGACAAAGTTATGGGCCCCAAACTTGCGGGAGTTTCAACTTTGGGAATTTCAGGACTCCCACTTGGGAGTCCTAGGACAAAATGCCATTTGGATGCTGGTCCCATGGTCAGCCACAAAGTATACTATAAGGGGGAAGGTGGTGGCTTCCCCCAAGTCCGGGCCGTTGTGAGTCTTGTGAGTTCAAGTTTTCCCGTGGTTTGTCCTAGCACCAAAAATGCTCTAACTATGCACTAACCAACTTATTGTTTAGTTTGTGTAGGTTCATGTGAGTGATTGATCGCTTGTCATTCTTCCTAGTCCCATCCTAGAGCTCTAGCACGCCCCTCTACCCCCAAAATGTTGCGAGCCAGGGAGCGTGCCCCAACTCCTTACTCTTTCGTTGTTTTCACTTTAAACTCACATTTGAATCTATCAAGGAGTTTGGGAGCGTGTCATTCATGATAATACACCCCCTTCAAAGCAAGTAGAACATGTTGTTGTGGATGAATTCTTGAATGATGATGAGCTTGTTAAGAATGCGAATTGTATATCTTTGAAGGAAAGACTAGTGGAAGATGTGGAAGGTGATGAATCTACATCAAATTCTTCTTCCGAAGAAGAATTTGCTGCATCACAAGATGAAGGTTTGAATGAACCACAACAAGATGGACAAAGAGAAAGGCCCCAAAGACAACGTAAAGAGTGGCCTCATGATTGGTGGGTTGCCACCAAAGAGGTGGAACAAGCCACCATAGCTTTTTCGGAAGAACTTCAAACCATGGAAAAAACGTTGAATGGTGAAGATGCAAAGAAGTGGGAGATTACCATGTAAGAAGAATACGACTCTCTTGTTGTCAACAACACTTGGTCCTTGGTGCCACTACCTAAGGGTAGGAAACCCATTTTTTGCAAATGGGTGTTCAAAATCAAACATGGGGTCGATGGTGAAGTTGAACGTTACAAGGCTAAACTTGTGGCAAGAAATTTCACCCAAACATTTGGAGTCAATTACAATGAAACTTTTGCACCCGTTACAAAGTTTGTGTCAATTCATTGTATCCTTACACCATTGTAGCCATTGAAGACATGGAGATTCATCAAATGGACATTAAAACCACATTTCTCAATGGAGACCTTAAAGAGGAAATCTACATGGAACAACCCGAAGGATTCACACAAGAAGGTGAGCACCTTGTGTGTAAACTTCACAAGTCATTGTATGGGTTGAAACAATCTCCAAGGGCTTGGAACCAAAAGTTAGATGCTTTCTTGAAAATCATCGAGTTTGTGAGGAGTGATGCGGATTTTAGCGTGTACCTTGTGCAAGTCGGAGATGTCAAATTTTTCATTGTCGTCTGCGTCGATGATCTCATCTTGGTGTGCAATAATAAGGATAAGCTTTTGCAAATGAAGGAAGAATTCTCTCGAAATTTCGAAATGAAAGATCTTGGCAACTTGCATTTCTTCCTTGGCATGGAAGTGGAAAAAGGATCATGCACAACATTTTCTTTACATCAACCAAATTGGGTATCTCAAGGAGATTCTCAAACACGTTCACATGGAGGATTGCAAAGCCATCGAAGTGCCACTTGATCCCAAAACAAAGTTGAAGAAGAATGATAACAAGGATGTTGAGATGGTGAAGGCTCCTTATCAACAAGCTATGGGATTTTGATGTATGCCATGTTGTGTACTCGGCCGGATTTGGCATATCCAATAAGCGTGGTGAGTCAACACATGGCCAATCCAAGCCTAGAACATTGGATTACAATCAAGTGCATTTTTCGATACTTGCAAAGCACTTTGTAATTCAAATTATGCTTCGGAGAATCACCACCCCAAGATTTGGTTAGATATTGTGATGCAGATTGAGCCGGTGACCTTGAAGATAGGAGATCCACCACATGGTTTGTATTCATGATGAAAGGTGGAACCATTTCTTGGAATAACAAACGATAACCCAAAATCGTTTTGTTAACGACCAAGGCCGAATACATGGCAAGTATGCAAGCTACCAAAGAAGCCATATGGATGACAAAGCTTATGAAGGAATTAGGGTACATGAAAGAGAAGAAAGCAATGGTGATTCAATGTGACAACCAAGGTGCAATATCATCATCGCAACATACTTGAACAAAGCACATTGATGTGTAACATCATTTTGTTTAAGAATGTGTTGAAAATGGTGAAGTTACGTTCAAATATTATTCAATAGAGGACATGGTGGTGGATGTGCTTACTAAGGCATTACCAAAAGAACCACATAACAAATTGATAACCATTTTTGGATTTGAAATTTGATAGAGTGAGAGTTCTTAGAAATATTATTCGTTTCTAATTCCCAATGTTGATGAATGTGTCAAACATTCATCAAAAGGATGAATAATATTCACATCCTTGTAGTAGTTAGGTTAGGGTCTAGAAGTGGAAACTAGTTAGGGCTTGGCGGCGGCTAGGGTTAGGGTTTAGTGGCGGCTAAGGTTAGGGTTTGGTGGTGGCTAGGGTTAGGGCTTGGTGGCGGCTAGTTAGGGTGAAGTGGCAATTAGGGTTAGGGTTTGGTGGCAGCTAGGTTAAGGTTAAGTGGCGGCTATTTTAGGGTTAATAGAAAATATATAATGGAATGGTTTTGAGTTGTTTTTCATTCTCTCCTTTCATGGTTTTGAGTGCACGTAGAACCTTCAAGCCTTGTTAGTAGTTGCAAGTCATATTTTGTGATTGTAGCATTTAAAGCATATAACATTTGTGATTTCCTCTTAGTTAATACGATTGTTCCATTTCATGAACCTTGAATGTTTTAATTCTTGCTTGTTTTCAAGATTTTTTTTCAATAGGTTATGGGCCCACATCAAGCAAGAGAAAGGACAATGTGTTAGAACAAGAAATAGTCAAAGGTTTAGCTTGTATAACATAGAAAAGGAGAATCCTTTTGAGGGAAGGCTTTTAGTTTGTGAGGTTGCAAAGAGAGTAGAAGTCCATTTCTAAGTGAGTGCGAAGTGTGGAAGAGATTTCTTCAAGGTGTTGTAAGTTTTTTAAGCGTGAAAAACTTGTTCTTCAAGTTTTTGAAAGTACCAAATTTCAAGGTGAAAGTGTGTGAAAGAGAGTTCTCCGATTCATTGAAAGTTTGAGGTGTGTGGAAGAAAGCTCTTTGAGTTGTTGAAAATGTGAAGTTTCATGTGTGCCAAAGAGATTTTTTCACATCGTTGCAAGTTTCAAAATGAAATCTCAAGCTTATGTAATAAAAGATTTGTAAGTGATAGAAGTTTTTTCCTTTCAAGTTTACGTGAGGGGTCAAAGATTTTTTCCAAAGCTTTCAATCTTTTGAGAAGAGTGTTTGTTGTAGCATTTGTGTTCAAAATGATTTCTTTTCAAATGGAGTCCTTGAAAGTCATGGAGAAGTTTGATGGTGGCAACTTTCACCTTTGCAAGTTCAAAATGCGCATGATGTTTTCTGAACATGAGCTTTGAAAATTTGTTCATGGGAGTGCCACCTTGCCAAGTGAAGAAGTTGCAAGGGTCGATTACAACGAAAAAAAGACGAAGGCTTTTGCATTGCTTTGTGAACATCTCACGGATGCCCAACTCAATATTGTGACAATGTGAGAAGTGCATGGGAGGTTTTTTGTGGTGTGCATGAAGCTAAGACAATTGGCAACAAGTTGTTCCTTCGAAGGACATTTTTCACCATCAAAATGTAAGAAGGGGATGACATGCTTGTGCACATCAACACAATGAAAGCCCTTGCGGACCAACTATGTTCCCTCGAAGTGAACATTATGTAAGAAGATACATGGTACTCCTCATGAGCCTTCCTCCATCCTTTGATAACTTAGTCACAAGCTTGGAGTCAATGTCCACAAAAGATGTGGATCTTCAATTCATTGTACCAAGGTTGCTTCACAAAGTGTCCAAAAAAAAAGAATGTGAGGGTTCTAAGACTACTGCATTAATGAATAAAACTCACAAATCAAACAAGAAGCTTTGTTTCTATTGTAAGAAACCTGGACATATTGTGAGAAATTGTTTGAAGAAGAAAAATGATGAAAAAGAAAAAGTTAATCGAACTTGTGAAAATCACAAGCAAATGTTTATTACGGCATTGAGTGCCAATGATCATACCACGTATGATTGGATTGTCGATTCCAGTGCAACCCAATACATGACATTCGAACAAGAATGGTTTACCATGTACGAGCAAATTTCCCCATGAAGGGTGTTCATGGGCAATGACATCATTTTGGAGGCCATTGGCAAGGGGAACATCAAAGCCACAATGCAAATGGGAGGTTACGATCCGACAACGGAGGAAAATTTGTGTCAAAAAAATTTGATGCATTTATTGCAGAATGTGGAATTCAACAACAAACAAGTGCACCTTATTTCCAACAACAAAATGGTGTTACAGAATGTGCCAATAAAACCATCAAGGAATGTGCCAAAAAAAATGATTTTTGCACAAGGGTTTGAATTTGAATTTTGGGGGGAAGCGGTGAACACGACGGTGTACATCAAAAATTGATGTCCAACCAAGGCTCTTCATTCCAAGACCCCTCAAGAAGCGTGGAGTGGTAGGAAACCCGATGTGTCTCATTTGAGAGTTTTTGGTTGTAAAGCCTTTGCATATGACCCCGATGAAAAGAGGACCAAATTCGAATCCAATTCCATGCCTTGTGTGTTTTTAGGATATTATGAAGGCACCAAAGCGTATCCCGTGATTCCATCCTTTCATAACTTAGTCAAAAGTTTGGAGTCCATGTCCACGAAAGATGTAGACCTTCAATTCATTGTAGCAAGTGTGCTTCACGAAGTGTCCAAAAGAAAAGAATGTGAAAGTTCCGAGACTATTGCATTAGTCAACAAAACTCATAATCAAACGAGAAACTTTGTTTCTATTGTAAGAAACTCGGACATTTTGTGAGAAATTGTTTGAAGAAAAAAAAGTCAATCAAGCTTGTGAAGATCACGAACAAATAATGTTGCGGCATTGAATGCCAATGATCATACCACACATGATTGGATTATTGGAAACAAGTTGAAAACAAGCAAGAAATGGAACACTCAAGGTTCATGAAATAGAATAATTGTATTAACTAGCAAGAACAATACAAAAGTTGTATGCTTTCAATTGATGCAATCACAAAACTATGACTTGCAACAACTAACAAAGCTTGAAGGTTTTATGTGCACTCAAAAACCATGAAAGGAAATAATGAAAAACTACTCAAAACCACTCCATTATATACTAATTCCTAACCCTAAAATAGTCGTCACTTAACCCTAACCTAGGCGCCACCAAACCCTAACCCTAGCCGTCGCCAAACCCTAATCCTAGCCGTCGCCAAACCCTAACCCTAGCCGCCGCCAAGCCCTAAGTAGCCTCCACTTCCAAACCCTAGCCACCACTGTTCAACCTAACCTAACCTAACTATTATAAGGATGTGAATATTATTCATCCTTTTGATGAATGTTTCACACATTCATCAACATTGGGAATTAGAAACGAATAGTATTTCTAACATGGATTGTCGATTCCGGTGCAATGTAACACATGACATTCCAACAAGAATTGTTTACCACGTATGAACACATTTCCCCAAGGAAGGTGTTCATGGGCGATGACATCGTTTTGGAGGCCATTAGCAAGGGGAGCATCAAAGCCACAATGCAAGTGGGAGGCCAATTGACACACACAATCATCACCCAATTCTTCATGTTCCAAAAATGAAGAATAATCTCATTTCTTTGAGTAAACTCATTTCCAAAGGTTTCAAAGTGGAGTTTGATAAGGATGGTTGTAAGGTCAATGATGCTCAAAGAGTTGTTGCGCAAGCACGAAGGGACAAAAACTTGTACCTTCTTAATGTGAAGGTGCACAAGGACATGGCACACGTTGTAAATTCTTTGGAGGAAAGTGCGATGCTTTGGCATGAAAGACTTGGCCATCTGAACATGGCAAGCCTTTAGGAGTTAATTGCCATGTGTTAGAAATACTATTCGTTTATAATTGCCAATGTTGATGAATGTGTCAAACATTCATCAAAAGGATGAATAGTATTCACATCCTTGTAGTAGTTAGGTTAGGGTTTAGAATATTGAAAACAACTTGAAAACAAGCAAGAAATGAAACATTCAAAGTTTATGAAATGGAACAATCGTATTAACTAGCAAGAAATCACAAAGGTTGTATTCTTCAAATGTTATAATCACAAAACTATGGCTTGTAACTACTAACAAGGCTTGTTCTCAAGGTTCTACGTGCATTCAAAACCATGAAAGGAAAGAATGAAAGACAACTCAAAACCAATCCATTATATACTATCTCCTAACCCTAAAGTAACCGCCACTTAACCCTAACCCTAGCCGCCACCAAACCCTAACCTTAACTACTACAAGGATGTGAATACCATTCATCAACATTGGGAATTAGAAATGAAGAGTATTTCTAACAACCACAACATACAATATCGAAACACAAGTTATGGGTTATGTGTTACCACTATTAGACAAGAAATAAACCCATCATCCCCTTAACTTAATTGTAAAAACAAACTACAACTAGGGAGTTTGTGTCAACATTTTTGCAGGTAACAAATACACACCCCCATCTCCATTTCATTATCACCAAACCTTTAAACCTCAAAGGGTTGAAGTAAAACTACTTCAAGAATAGGAACCTACAGTTGAACACATGGACATAACGATTAATCAAATTCATAATCATCCAAGGAGGCTACAGAAGTTACCATGTCCTGTAATATGTATTCCATGTTGCTAGTAACATTCACAAAAGCTCGATTACATGTCTTCAATTAGTGAACAACAAAACCAGCAGACAAAAAAACTCATTACAACATTTACACCACTATGAAATCTAGTTGCCAGACGTTTTGAATCTCCACGAAGGGACTGACAACTTTCCGAGGAGCCACTATAGCATGAATTTCCTACTAGTATTCTATGGGTTTGGTGCTCCTTCCTCTTCCTTAATGCATTTATGTGGTCCTAGCTACCAGCTTCATCGAGGAAATCAATTACCTTGTTAGGAAGGGATTAGTCAAGAAAATACCCAACTGACAAATTACCCTACAACCTTTAGTGCTTCAGTTGTAATGTCAGATTTATGATGCTCATTGTATCCATTTTTCAGCCCCACCAAAATCTTCACATAATCCTCCAATTTAGGAACTCAATGTGCCCATTTGGAGCTTTCCAAAGCCCATTCGTAGTTTTTAAACCCCTCTAATTACAAGATTCACAAAGATTTTTGTTGAGTTGGGTATTACAGTTGGAAATATTTCCCGCACCAAGACCATTAGTATTGTTTTACTAATAAACAATAAAACATAGATCCAAGTCAAGAATCTACATCAGTTTAAGGAGATGCCCAAAACCTCAAAGTTTTCCATTCTTTTAAGAACTTAACTACAAAATGGGATTGACAGCTAAGCCAATAATGATATAGGCCCTAACTACCAAGTTCTTCACAAGCCCAAGGTGGCCAATGTATAACCACATCTGTGTCGATCAATGGGTCTGAACGACAAATGTAAGGATAGTTCCAAAAAGATTCCAAACTTAATTGGCATAGCCAAGGGGCTTTACACACCTAGCCTTTAGGTGTTTTTGCAAGGCACATCATTCCCTAGTGAAAGTTATGTAACTGTTGAGGCTTTGCCAACTTCCCTTAAGAGACCCACAACATGCAAAAGGATTGCAAAGTCAATACCGAAGCAAAAAATGATATCCCCAAAGTTGCACTCAATGAAGTAGAGACAATATCATATCCTAAGATTGAATCCATATAGTTAACTTTGCTTCTTAAGATCTTACCTTCACTTCCAATAGGAGAGTTAAACAATCACAAAAGTGAGAAAGAGTTGAGGCATATGTCAAGCAATTGAACACCTATACAAGGCAACAATCAGTTTGATGAGAAAATTAACATGCATGCTATTGAAAACAACTTGAAAACAAAGAAGAAATGAAACATTCAAAGTTCATGAAATGGAACAATTGTATTAACTAACAAGAAATCACAAAGGTTGTATGCTTCAAATGCTACAATCACAAAACTATGGCTTGTAACTACTAACAAGGCTTGAAGGTTCTACGTGCACTCAAAACCATGAAAGAAAAGAATGAAAGACAACTCGAAACCACTCCATTATATACTATCTCCTAACCCTAAAGTAGCCGCCACTTAACCCTCACCTAGCCGCCAGTTTAACCTAGTCGCCACCACACCCTAACCCTAGCCGCTGCCAAACCCTAAGTAATCTCCACTTCAAAACCCTAACCTAACTACTACAAGGATGTGAATACTATTCATCCTTTTGATGAATGTTTAACACATTCATCAACATTGGGAATTAGAAACGAATAGTATTTCTAACACTCCCACTCTATGAAGTTTCTAATTCGAACATGTTTATCAACTTATGATGTCGTTCTTTTGATAATGCCTTGGTAAGGACATCCGCCACCATGTGTTCCGTTGGACAATATTTAAATCAAACTTCTCCATTTTCAACTCGTTCTCGAACAAAATGATGTTGTACATCAATGTGTTTTGTTCATGCATGGTGAGTGGGGTTCTTGGTCAATGATATTGCACCTTGATCGTCGCATCAAATCACCATCATTTTCTTCTCCTCCATGTATCCTAAATCCATCATCAATTTTGTTATCCATATGGCTTCTTTTGTGGCTTGCGTGTTCGCCATGTATTCTACCTCCGTGGTGGACCATTTATTGTAGGTTGTCGTTTGCTACTCCAAGAAATGGCTCCCCCTCTGATAATGAAACAAACCCTGTGGTGTTGCACCTTCATTGCTTATATTTAAAAATTGTCATGAGCAACCCAAATGTTAAATCAAATGGTCAATGTTATATTTTGTAGGATGTAGTAACGATGTCAAGACATGATGCCAACACAATTCATAAAGAGATGGAGAAGATGACCCAAAAGCATGCCAGAAAGATAGCTACACTCCAACAATGTCTACTAAAATTCAGCATGTAGAAATCATTATTGTCACCCATGTGCATAATGTTAAAATGTGTCAAGTTTGAATTCAATGAAATTGATACATATACAACTAAGGCTAAAGCAAAAGTCGACTCCTTGGCTTTGCCCACAAGCAAGATTTTGAAAAGTTGAGATCTTAGAGACTTGGCTAGAATAGTGGGGAGGGATTGATTGAAAAAGAGCATGAAGAAGAAAGCATCATTGGAGAGCCTAAAGGTCATCAATTACATTTGGAAAGCATTATTTGTCCACAGCTTTCCATCAGGTTGTTGTGATCATAGCAAATTGCGTGTAATTATTGTCATAACAGCCTAATGCAAAAGGAGCCTAAGTAGTGTGGGATAATGAACAAGTTGGTTATAATAAGTGGACTTAAATCATTTTTATATAGTATTCATTGAATTTCTCATCACATGTCTTAACTATGCTTGTTCTATTTGAGTGTTTATTGATTCCAAATTTTGGATCGGTGTAAAGAAAAGTGGAGAAAAGGAAAAGCTCAAGAGCCTCAAAGCTTTCGAGAAACCTTGGATAATTAACAATTTTGGAATTGGAAGATTTATATTATGCATAGTTTGTGGGTCCATTAATCATGGTGTTGACTGAAACCTTTGTTGTGTCACATTTTCATTTTTATGTTTGTTCTAAACATTGAATTATATCTTTCATTGAAGCAAGTAATCAAGGATAAAAAATGCAAAGAACTTGTAGTTGCCTGCAATTTTCCTCATACAACCATTAGTGTTGCATGTTTTGCACAAATACTACATAGGGATCCTTAATAAAAATGAACGAGTCTATTATTTTGAAACCCACCCATCTAGTCCCACCTAATTCCATAAGTTATGACTACCTTATGGAAGATACTTGGAAATAATATTTGGGGCATTGGTAGAGATTTGCAGTCGAATCTCAAAGTGTGTTGGTGAATGGCATGGCAAAGATACCAGTCGAATTTGATGGGTCTTGTCAATTTTATGAGCTAACATGTTTCCACATTTGGAAAAATGTTCCAATACTATTTTTGTTTTGGTTACCTTGCCAAGGCTTACCCCATGAGTGGGATGAAACATCCAAGGGCACATTCCCTTTCAAAAGTAGGGTTTGATGCCATGAAGCTTGTGCAAAACCAACTTCTCCCACCTCAATCTCAATCTAAATCCTTAGTGCCACCACCAAGTATGTCACCATATCCATGCCCCATATTCATGAACTATTTTACAGAAATACCTTATGAATGGGTCATCCCATTACATCTTGAAGCATAGTTATGACATTCTTGGTGCGAGAATGTTATGGAAGCCCAAAGAAGCAAGAATTTTAAAGAATTTAAAAAAAAATTATAGATCAACCAGTGTAATTTGGTAAACATTTGCGGGTAAAGAATGTTATGACAAGGTGCTAAATGAAGAATTTTAAAGAATTTTAATGTGCAAAATGAAGAATGTCATAACTATG
>Ga0209611_10003390_pt1 | contig 27661 bp, 22 predicted proteins | sample S1TSphgellanicum_3_FD_187693 | JGI IMG/M metagenome (GOLD analysis project Ga0209611, IMG submission 187693) | Host-associated microbial communities from peat moss isolated from Minnesota, USA - S1T2_Fc - Sphagnum magellanicum MG (SPAdes) (version 2) | ecosystem: Host-associated > Plants > Peat...
GTTATGTATAATGTTATACTAACAGTTTTTCCATTACCCTATACACAGTCTAGAAGAGTCTCCACATCCAAACGGGTAATACCTACTGAGTGTGGGTGGATCTGCTCTATAATATGCAAGTGTTGGGTGTTCAATTTTACACAACCAGTTAAACTTGCATTTTTCTTGACTTGGTTGGCTATCGCATAACAGGGCTTACAGCTTACAGAAAAGACAGTCATACAGGGAGGCAAAACTGACAGGAGGTTAGAAACTCCTCGACCATCGAATGCAAACAAGGCGGATAAACCTGTGAGTATTCCAGTTGTGACAGCTACACTTGGTTTTGTGACTAATTTTGAGGATGTACACCGTCTATGGACATTTGTGGCCAAGTTTCTAGACATGGATTTTGTATCTCAAGAGAGTTGGCAGTACCACTCACTCAACCAAGAAACAGTTGTACTTTAGACCCTGCCCCCTGCCCCCCACAAAAAAAACATAACCCTAGAAAAGCTTGAGCTTAGTCTACAAACCCCGAGTTTGATTGATTGAATTCCATTATAGTTATAATTTTTACTTTGGAGGTTCACCTTTCTTGTTGGTCGAAGGGATCTCCTAAAGCCTAAACCCTAACCCACACACAAATGTTCTAACCTTTAGCCAGTGTACATGTCAATTTGTTCCAGGAGTTTCCATAGCTGCTTATGCAAAACTGCTTCAATGAATGATTTGCCCCATGTTTATAAATTTCTGAAGTTTGTGAACAAGTATTACAACCCACGTTAAAAGTCTAGAAGCTTTCAATGTTCAACCAATAAATATGTATTCATTTAGAATAGCTTCATTTGAGTTATGGTGATTGATTTTCTAAATGCTTTTTACGTCATTTAATTTCCATTCTTTCATAACAATAATTACCTTAAATAAGACTGTTACCTTACACCCTTTGAACTCTATTTTCATTAATTTTGATACCTTAGACTCACTAGTTAATATCCATATAGAAAATGTAGATTAAATGAAAAGAGTTTATCTCCACCCTTAACTGGGGATCAAGGTAAAACTATCGGTCATTGACTCTTACCCTTATACAAATGTGCAAAGCTTTTATGTACATTTAATCTTTCCTTAAGTGAAAAAATAATTCAAATCCTGTATAACTTTTGTTTGGATGATATAGTACATATATTTTATATGCACATCACAAGCCCTAATTTGGCCCTTAAATGGCAACAACTCTTGTTGGGATTCTTCTTTGAGAGAGACACAGCTGGAATGAAACCATAATCCTTTTGTAAGAGAAGAAGGCATGGATAAGACAAGGATTATAACATTGTTATTATTATTATTATTATTATTATTATTTGTGTAGAAAAACTAACACAAATATATAGGTGTGGAAAAGGCTTGTACATAGGGGTGGAAAAAAAACATGGGAGCCTTGATTTTTAGGCAATATCTCCATTAAATTGGCACTTAAATGTTATAATACACCCATAGGCTTGAATTGTGGCCAATGAAATAGTTCAAATTGGTGTTTTGAATTGTTTCAATAGTTGTTTTGTGAACTTTTTGCAAATTCTAAAAAGTTTTGGACAAAAATTTGGAACTTTTAACAAATGTTATTTTTTTCACCAATGAGTTGGCTACCCAAGTGAAAGATACCACTTGTGAGGTTGCAACTTCCCTTGCTAGATATGTAGATTGCAAATATAAATGAAAATTTATGAATTTTATTTTTTGCAACAATTTATATTGGTCATTTTGTAAATGCAAGTGATTCCTTTTCTATTTTCATGTGTAAATGCAAATCACAACTTTGTCGTTACTTTAATTCAAATGCCAAATTCTAGGGGAATTGAATCCCAAATTTCATTCCTTTAGAATGGAAGGTGGGCTTACATAAGACAAACATGGAAGTAATTTGGTCCTTATATGAAAAGTTAGATATTCAACGCCAAATTTTGGTTCATTCCCTCAAGCTATGGAAATAACATCATTAATACATGAAACCAAATCCCAAAAAATTGCAATGTGATCATAATTATTCTTGTGATCAACATCATAATTAATTTTGAATAAATTTTGTTGGCACATCTTCACAACTACAATGCAGTTGCAATGAAAATTTAGCAATTTTACACAAATACTTATTCAAGCAACAACAATACACAAGGCATTATCATCATAGTCTCCACACACTATGAAAAAATAAGTTGTTTTACAACGAAGCTTGTAATTGTGTTTTTGAATTGTAACAACCATTTGCAATTCAATATGTTTTTACAATGTGGGTGTTATCAAACAAGAATTATAACAAACACAATTTGTTGTATATGAAATTGTATATGTATGCAACTTGTGCAACTATGTTGCAACTAGATCATTGTAACTATTATGCAACTACATAGGCAACAATGTGTTCACATAACAATTATGTGTTAAAAAATCATCAATGGATACATGGTAATTTTAAATATATTTTGATATTAAATTTTTATTAACTTAATTTAAATCATTCAACTTACGGTCAATAAGATATCGACATGTGGGCTTAGGTCAATAAGTTGGTAGGCCTAAGGTAGGTGAGCATTATTACTTATCTTTCTTGGGTTAAATAGGTAGGTAATTTGAAATAATTCTCTTTTATTTTTCATTTAACCTTTAAGGCCAAAACGTTTTTTATTAGTTTATTCCAAATGTCACTTCTTTTTAATACTCTTAATGGGCCTAGTTATATATTTCACAAACTTGAAAAGTAGGACGAACAATATGGGATAAAAAAAAATTACATCCTAGTTACAATGCACTTGCAACTAGTACAAGATAGACCGGTGAGTGAACATTTAAGCTCTCAAAGAATTTCAAACCCTAAGATTGTCCCTTTGTTTGTCAAATGTAAAAGGTTTTTTTAAACCTTGATTTGGCACACCCACAACTATTTAAATTGTTTTTTTTTTTAATTTGAAAAAATATGGTTGACAAAATAAATGGGGTTAGTGTTCAAGGTCACTATCCTAATTTAGATTTTAAGATTCAACACATTAAGCTTTTTCATAGATATTTTGTGTTGTTCCTTTATCTATGGAGCTTTAATAGTTAATGTAAATTTTAACTTGGCACACTTATAAAACTTTAGATCATTGAAAATGGACAAGAAACAAAGAAAAATCCAAAATTATTATGTCACATTCAACAATTAGTGATGGGCGATTTACCCTAACATAGTTTATCTACTATGTATACTAACTATTCATAATAAATAATAATTAATAATTATTATTATTAATCTAAAATCTAAATATTAATGCATAATAATAATGATAAAAAACCTTAGGATAATTATATTAATTTAATTTTTTAAAAATGAGTTTAATAATACGTATTATTATTGTAGCTAGTAATTTTGTAGTTGCGTGAATGTTCAATATAGTAGTTGTAAAGTAGTTGCAAAGAAATTGTTATTGATTGTTTCAATTATTTTGATTGTATTGTAATTGTCATATGTGATTTTCATGTAATTTATTAACAAAGTCAAACATGGTTGACCAAAACCATATATATGGTATGTACATTCATCTACACAAGGATTTATTTAAAAACTAATATGCAATTACAATAGAACTCTGAATTTTTAACATGGCATTTTATTTTTTAGCTCCTCGTAAGCATGTGATGATGTTGATCCACTTTTGTTTAATATTTTGCAGAAATTTTAACATTTTTTTTTACACGTAACCTTAATCAATTTCAATTACTCCAAGACTCATTTTAAGGAATGAACATAGTAATTGTAAATAGAAATTTAAAATGTTTCAATCACAACAACAAAACATAATCAATTCAAAGTTTGAACAACTAGGTTTATTCAATGAACTTGATGATGAACTCTAGTAAAAAAGGACACGTGTTTCTTTTACTATTGTTTGGTGACTTTGGTCTTAATGCCTTGGAACACCATGACACCATCAACTCCAAAGCAAATAAACTTTCTTACAACATCAAATTCTACCAAGTTCCCAAATGAGACATGACTATTTAAAATTGTAATTATTGTTAGATTAAAACTAGCACACATTGTTACTCATTAAATAGGTTTAACAAAATATGCAACCTTTTGGAACCCTCCATCATGTAAACATTCACAATTTATAACTTTGGTTGGTGGTGGTGGTGAATCATCACAACACAAAAACAAACTTGGTTTTTTGCACATCCACTTTGGTGGTCTTTAACACCATTTTCTACATTGCATGAACCATACTCCATGCTAAAAAATTAAACCAATGCATCTTTGGTGTATTAAGCACTTTTAAAAATGAAAACAAACCTTGAAAGGTTTTGAAATCAATCATTAGACATCCCAAACTATGAAAATACCAAATAAAAATGAACTACACACATTTGTGATTCTTTTTTGCTCAACCTCCATATTACATTTGTTGTACAATGTTATTTTTTCTAATAAACCCATATGGGTGCAAACATAATAAAATGACCCATTCAAAGTGTAATTGATGATTAGTGCATGTTTTTAAATGATAAAAAATGTTTGTGTTGAAAATGCGTGATTTGTTCTTAAAACAATGTTTGAAATATAACTGTGGAGCACTATGATCAATTGAAAATGAATATATTATAATATTCAAACATATAAGTGTAAATCATTTACACTTACGTGGAATTTACATGCCGTGTATATGGATGTTAACACTTACACATACAACATTGGTTCTAACCAGTGTTGTGTGGTTCTTTGTTTTTTAGAAAACCTTTGAGGTCAATTTTTTCTATTAAAATATTTTATAAGAACCTCTAAATAAGGTTTTGAATTCATTTTAAAAAAAATCCATAACCATCGATTAAAGTTAATGTTCATTTTTCAAACATTGTCAATTCTCACATTTTAGGGTTTATGTTTTTCATCATGGGCAAATACAAGTAGTAGTTAGGGTTTAGGGTTAGGGTTTTGCTTGTGGAAAAAAAAGAATTGCCCATTACAATTAAACCAAAGTACATATTTGTAAAATGTAACAATTCTTGCAATTTTGAAAGCTTGAAATTTAGTGATGTGAAATTTTCATTCCCAACTATATGCTTATTTTTTATTCACAAATGCAACATGTTTATTCAGAATTGGGCTTTTGGGCATTATTTCATGACCTTTAGAAACTTGGACAATACTAAACATGCATCTTAACCTTAATTGAACTCTAATTAATGACCATAAAGTCATTATTAGGTTCTATCGATTTCATCATAGGAAAATTGCAACAGATGCAAGGTAAGGAAATACTCAACACTATTACATTGTGCTAGCATTCAACGCCAACATAGCCACATACCTTCAACCAACCTGTAAACACCAAGAAAAGAACACACTCAAATCAAACACACAAAAATTTTTGAAAGAAAAATGGAAAAAAACAAAAGAAATGTTGGACATAGTTGAGTATTAAAAAGATGAATCAAGAGCTTAAATTATATCAAGACTGGATACAAATCATGTTGTTCCAACATTTTCTTGTGCTATTTAATCAAACCGGCTTCTGATGCCAAACATTCAACCACATCCTTTGGCTTCAAGGGTCCACCACGACGTGATCACCCATACATTTTTGAATGTGGAGATAATAACATCACCATTTGACATAACCTGCCCAAAAAAAGTCATCATCTTCAACTACCTTTAGTTTTGCTAATGCCTTGATAGGGTTCAAATCAAGGAACACTTGTAACAAAATAGGATATAACATGTCAGTGTTGTATTTTGCCACAATTTGAACTACAAATCAATTACCCAAAAAATCCCATATAATTTTCATGTTTTTGAAATGGGGGTCAGGCATGATAACCATCATTTTATGAACCTTGGTTGGATTATAAGCAAAAGCAAAAGCCAAAAATGGAATCAAAATATTGATGACTTGAGTCATCATTTTTAATTAAAATTTTTACAAGTTAGAATTGAAATCCCCACAAATTAATGGCTAATTAAAAGCTCAAGTCTTCCCCACATGAACTTTCATAGCCATGCATATGGTGAAAGTAGAAAAAAATACATTAGACAACAACCAAAAATATTGATTTTGGTTCAAAACACAAAGCTTTACAATAGGGAATAAAATATTTGCAATGGCTCGAACAATAGCCCAAGTTTGGAATACAAGAACTCTAGATAGTAGATGTGTAGCTTATTATTGTCCATAGCAAATAAAAATTGCATTTCGATATTGTAATGTTTCTTAGAACAAGATGATTTGAGAAGCAAACTTGGTCTTCATTGAAATCCTCAACATCTTAGCAAGCAACCTTGTAATGATACATGATTCCTTCCATTTTGGCCCCCCTTCCCAAAGTTTTTTGTCCATGTTATGGTCTTGTACAATGATGATTGAACTTTTTTCAAACTAACCTTTGAAAACCCAACACATACATTAATATCATCATTAGCATATTGGGCTACTTTTGACATGGCATGGTCAAAACATGAATCAACAAATGGACATGCTAGCTGAAAGGAATAATAAGAAAACACAAAAGTCAAAGTAGAAGTTAAGGTATTTAAATTTGACCTTTCATCTTTGACATATGCAATTACCTTGGTAAACAAACCAAAGGAATTCAACAAGATTTTTACCTGGTTTGCCATGGTTTGACTTGATGTATTCCTTATTTCAAAAATCCCAATAATAACATGGATGGGTTGCCATAAACTATCCATGAAACTAATAACCATGGCAAACTGGTCATGGCTAGCATGAGACATCCAAAGATCAAAAGAACAAGTGCATGTAACACAAGATTGAAAGGCAAGGATGACATATTTTTCTTTGGTTTTGGCAACCATATCAGGGAGCACTTCAATCACTAGTTGACATGGGGATGGAAATGCGACACACCCACATTACCACAAAACCAACTACCTTAGCCATGGATTTTCAATAGAAAAAAAATGTCAATAACCTTTTGCAATATATAACACCAAATCTTTAAAAAATGCATGTTTGCAGGATTTGATTTGCTATAAAGGCATTAGTTGCCAAAGAATTGGGTGATATGAAAAAAAGGACCATTCTTTCACTTCTTTGTACCTTGTTTGTCATTTTTGGTTTTTACAAACCTTTGCAACAAAATAGCCCCCCATTTGTTATACAAATGTGGATGCTCAAAATGAACATGTTTTTTCAAAGCACTTATACCATGGTTTGTATTATAACTCACTAATCCTTTATGTTTCCCTTAAGCATCATGTTTTTTCAATCAAACATGGTGACACACAACACACCGCATTATCTACAGGTTGGACATGTTTATCATTGCACCATCATTTGCCACAAAAAAAACCAATAGCTTGTACATCTATGAGTTGGAGACCACAAATTTCGATCAACTAACATTTTAGGTGTGAGAATTTCCCAAGTTTCATTTGCTTCAACATTGGACGTGGTTTCTAATCCAATTTCAACCTCATTTCAAAAGAAAACATGATTTTTTTTTCATCACAAATTGTGATAGGTTGTGTGGCATTTGTAGGTGCCACTTTATCCATTATATGTTTCAATTGTTGCTTACAACTAACATAAGCAAAAATTTAGCTCCAAAATCTATTACAACAACAATTACAACAAATAATAATTTGAGTTACCAACAAATAAAGTAAGTGTTGCAACTCTAAATTTGCAAATGCTACAATTCCAACTCATTGTCATGATAGCAAAATAACAAATAATTGATCAATATGATGGCAAAGATGAAAAATAATTGAAAGAAAAAAGCTTGAAGGTTGGACAATGATAAAGACTTATTTACAAAAAACTTGAAAAATGTGAAAGTTCACACTCCAACAAAACACGAACAACAATGATGAGGACTTATTTGCGTATAACCTTAATAATGTGAAGTTCATGACTCCAACAACGACCATGTACATAACCAACTTGTAGAAGGGCGAAAGGAAAAACAATGCAAAGCTCACAACTTCAATGAAAAGCGTGAACAACACAAGGCTTTAATGATGAATAGGAATGGTGCATGAACAACACAAAGCTCTAGTGATGAACAAAAACAATGCATGAATAACAACAAGTTTCCGCACATCACATAAACAACAATGCCTAGTTTTGCCATAATGATGGTTGAGACAAGGGTCTAAATTCTTTAAGGTGTACCAAAGTCTTGTCATAATGTCACCTTTTTCTATCTTTTTTACCTAGTCCTTTTTTACCATGTATAGACACATTTATGGATGATTATGATGGAATCTAGAATTGTAGTGGTCTAAAATATAATCCTTTAAATTTTTTTGATAACTTTTGATTCATTATTTTTTATGGGGATCAAAATATAGAGTAAAAAAATATTGTAATAAGGACTAGGCCCTTTTCATCCTATGTCCTTAAAGGATTTTCACCCACAAAAATTAACTTGAAGGTTGCAACTGCAAAAATTTTACAAAATGGCAAACTTGCTTAAAAACTATCTAAAAAAAAAGGTCCACGATGAACATCAAGAAATAAAAGAACACACTTGCACAATGACTCACATGTAGAAGGCCAAAGTAGCATTGAACAATCCAATCCTTGAGGGCAAGATGAAGGCATGACAATGGTAGTGCCAAAACACAACCATGCCATGACAACAATAGCTCCAAGTAAAAAGGTGGGAACAATTTGACAACTTGAATGCATGTAAAAAGGTCAAAAACTCCAAAGAAAATAAAGACACAATTTAGAATCACCCATAGAAGGTTAGAGTAGCACTAAATAGTTTGATCCTTGAAGGGAAAATGAAGTCACAATCATGGTAATCCTGGAACAAAAGTTCCACACCACAACAATAATAGTTATAGAAAAGAAGGTGAGAGTAATCCCAATAGTTAAAGGTAGAAAGGTGAGAGTGATGGCAACATCTATAGGTGCAAAGTGCAAAACTGAAAACGATGGCAACAATTGTAGGAAAAAAAAAAAAAAAAAAAAAAGAAGGCAAAAAATGGGGGAAAAAAAAAAAAAAAAAAAAAACTATGACTGTAGCGTTGTAGACAAAAACCCTAAACCTTAATGCTATCAAAAAATAACCGAAACCTTTGAGGAAAAAAAAAGGGTTGGGGTAGGACATGGATAGGTTTCCAAAATAAACGGTCATTATCAAATTTCAGGTAAACTCCGATTTTTATAATAAGGTGATTTTCAGATTCAGGTATGTATGCAAGTATTTCAATCATGATAAAGGTCAAGGTGTAAGGTATGCAAAACCAAAATTGGAACCGATGGGTATTATCCAGCTTTTCGGATACCCACCCAACACTACTAGTTTTAACAAATTAGTGTGCATGTGAAAGCCTTGTCGGCCATTTGCCACTTGGGGGTGCAAATTGTTTATTGATATAACCATTCATCAATCAAATCTATTGTTGTGCTTCAAATAATAATAATAATAATAATAATAATAAATGGAGATGGGAATATGTTTCTACCCTAAAAAAAACTCTATGAAGTTTTCATAGTTGTCAATTGTTGGCGGTTTGACCCTTCTTTTTTTTCACCTTTACCCTTTCGTAGGATTTGTGCGCTGGTTCTTTCGTTTGAACAAGTATGAAATTTTGTCAAACAAAAAAATGCTAAAGTTCGTAACACATGCTTCCCTAATTTGAGCGAGGGGTGGGCTTGAGTGACCCAACACCCATTAGTGCACCATCCAAAAAATCTTGTTTTGGGATTTTTTTATAAACCCAACCCAACCCGAGGACAGGGTTCTAGGTTCATAATTTTTTTTTCTCACACCCTAACCTTTAATGGTTAATTTTTTTCCTTCCCCCACTCTATTCCTACTTACCTTGTATCTCATGTTTTTCCCTTCTTTCCTCTTTCCCCTCCGTTTTCCTATTCATAATTTTTTCTTCTTTCTTTGGTTTTCCTTCTTCTTTAATTGTTTCTTCTTTCTATTTTCTGTTTTATGTAGTTTTGTTTAAGGTTTTCATGATCTCTTTATTTTTTTCTTTCTTTTTTTTGTTTTTCTAATCTTGTGTCTTCATTTGAGGTTGTTGTGGTCTCTTTACTCTTCTTTTGGTTTTGTTTTTCTTTCTTTCTTTTGTCTTTGTGTGTGTGTTTTGAGTCGTTTGTGTGTCGAGTTGTGGAAGAGGAGGATAGGAGCAACAAAAAAGGGATGAGAAAGATGAAAAGGAAAAGCAACATGAGTACCAACTAGAAGAGGTGAGCCTCTGGAAAGTCCAGCCCTTGCAAATCAACAATGGTAGTAGAGGTTTGTTGCTATCACCATGAGCTCTCAATTATAGTAAAGGTTTCATGCATTCACCAAGATTTTCTTATTTTTGTTTAATTTTTTTTTCTTTTATTTATTTCTCTTATTTCTTTTCGCTTTCAGTTTTTTTTCCTATGTTTTTTTGTTTTTTTAATACATTTTTTTTTTGTCATTTTACAAAAAATTGATTTTTTTTCTTTTTTCCCTGTTCTAAAATTTTATTATTAGTCATTTTTTAATTCTGGTTTTAAATTTCGTTTGTATTTTTTGTACCTCTTAAAAAATTTATTTATATCTTGTTATTTTTGTTCATGTTTCTTTTCGGTTTTTTTGTTGGTTTTCTTAATACCAGTTTTTTGGGGTTTTTAAATTTCTATTTTCTTGGTTTTTTCCTTGGATTTTTTCCCCTTGTTTTTCTTTTTTCTTATTTTTATTTTATTTTATTTTTAATTTACATTTTTAAATTCTAGTTCTAAATTTCTAGTTTTATTTATCGTTTTATTTGTCATTTTCATTTTCTATAATTAAAAATTATTTCTATCTTGAATTTTAATTTCTGGCTTTCTTAATTTTTAGTTTGGAGTTTTAAAAAATCTGTTTTCTTAGATTTTTCTGGATTTTTTCCCTTCTTTTTTCGTTTTTTGATTTTTGCTTTCTATAATTCTTGAAATTTTTTGTTTTATATTTCTTGTTTTAGTTTTGGTTTTCATTTTTTATTTCTTAAAAAATATAGTTATCTTTTATTTCTTTTTTCTTGTTATTTGAAGTGGTTTTTTTAATAAAGTTTTTGGGGTTTGAAAATTTCTGTTTTTGTGGTTCATTTTCTTGTTTTTTCAAATTTTCTTCTTTGTCTTGTTTTGATGCTTTTCTTATTTCTTTTTTTTTAAATTCTTGAAAATCTTATTTATATCTATTTTTTCTTGTTGGTCTTATTGTTTCCCTTCTTTTGGCTTTTTCAATATTGTTTTTGGGGTTTTTAATTTTAATTGTTCTTTTTGTTTTTGTTGTGTGTGTGTGTGTGGGAAAAGGGAAACCCCTTCTTTGCATGTTGGGAAATTGTTTGAACAAAGACCCATGCCACATGTGAGTGGTATTAGTTGTGAAATGATGGACTATGAATAAAACCAACACCAATGCTTACATTGGTAACAATTTTTTTTTCGAAGTTGCTCACTTTATAAGACATTATAACATAGGGTGTGGGGTATCCTCTGCATGTGATGACCAAATTAAAAAGGGATGAAAATCTTGCTGATTTAATTTGGGTTAAAAAGGTCTTTTATGCAAAGGGCCTTAGAGATGTTTGGGATAAGCAAAATTGGACAAGATTTTCATCCAAAAAGGAGTGTGAAAAGGAGATCATTTGACTTGTGAATCACCATGAATTGGAGATGATTCATGGCCGGTAAGTTCCATCACATTCAATTTTCACTTCAAATTTGCATTGTGTTTCAAACATGTATTTCGAAAATTATACTCATTGGTTTGTGTGCACTTTAGGATTCAAAATACCACAAGAAGGCTTTCATAGTTGATTTGGTGAAGATAAATTTGATAAACTAGCAATTATACACTTGACAATATGTTCAATTTGCACAAAATGTAGGGGCACATTATTAGAGTGCAAATGGATTATCATTGAAATCTATTAGTGAGGGTTATAATGAGAGTGAGGGTGAGAGCAATTAGCTTGACATTCCATTTTTGAACTAAAACACATTTTGTACCATGCATCCATGAATTTTCCATGCCACATTTTGGTAGATTAATTTAACCTCCATGGGATATAGCCCATTGGCATTGGAAATGAATGTATGTAAACATATCTACTTATAAAAAATTGAGTTTTATTTGAACATAAACAAGGTTATTAAGATCCATATATAGTGTATGTGCATCTTGCATTGAACATAAAATTGATTGGATGTATTGCTAGTACATGAATATATTGCGATTGCAGTCCAAACATTTGTGGAAGTGCATTAATGCTTAAAGGCATGATTTTGTGCAATACCCTCATCATAAAACCCCTATTTCATATTTAAAATTTTGAGATGATTTATATATGCATGATGAAGGTATTGCATTTATATTTTTTCTATGCAATACCTTTAGGGTAAGACAAAACATATTCCATCAACCCTATTTTAAAACTTAATATACCCATAACAATATTGCATAGGCTTTGATTGTTTTTTGGTCCATGTTATACCCTAAACCCTAAACTTAACTTGAATACACCCAATATGGTATTGTACAACCCTAATAAAAATAGGGCAAACCAAATAAAGGTATTGCAATTAAACTAGATTTCTTTACTTTAATATTATGTGAGGCCATAATTAAATATTGGTTAACACCCATATTAAGGTATTGCATATAGGGTCAACATAAATTATTTCCAATATGTCTTCAAGGTATTAAATTGTTGAAATAGATAAAATGAAATAATTTCAATTGGCCTAAGGGTATTGTGAAACACCGGATCAGAGGATATGCATTACCCTAATGAATATCGTTGGATATGATATTTGTATTTTGTCCTTGGGGTATTATATCACCCTAATGAAAGTAATGCATGTCTAAATTGGTTGGATATAATATTGTCAATGTGTCCATAGGGTATTGCATTGTTCAATTAGATGATATGAAATATAACCTAGGCATGAGGGTATTGCATAAGACCAAAATAATCTAGTGATTGCATTTTTGAATCAAATGAGATGAAATCTTGAGCATGAGTATTGCATAACAACAAAATAATCCATTGCATTTGCATTACTTTGATGAGGGTAATGCATGTGTGAATTGGATTGGATATTATATTGTCAATATGTTTACAAGGTATTGCACATATGAAAGAAAATAGTTACAACTAGGCCTACTTGTTTATTGAAAAACAATAAAATGATCTAGTGCATTTGCATTACCTTGGAGAGGTAATGCATATGGGCATTAGGTTGGATATGTTATTTCCAATGTGTCATTGCGGTATTGCATTGTTCAATTAGATGAAATGAAAATAGTTTAATAGGATTGAAGGTATTGCATTATAGTAAATTTGTTGTGCTCATGCATTAGTTTGATGAAAGTATTGAAAAAAGAAATAAGGTGCAATATGTTATTTTCCCTTTGCCTTGTTAGTATTGCATTTCAATAAAATCATATAGTGGGTGTGCACTACCCTTATGAAGGCAATGTGATGACTAATTCATTTTGCAAGTTGTGCTAAAGGTATGACACAAGTTCGAAATTTAATAATTGTGAGGAAGTTCAATAAGGGTAGTGCAAGAACGGTTACATCAGTAGATGGATGTGGCTTGAGTAAAGATATCAAGTTCATTTGCAATACCTTCACATGTGATTTAATCATTGAGTTTTATAAGGTTATAGAAAAGAAATTTAGTTTAGTTGTAATACCTTCAGTTGGGTCATTGCAACATTGTTTTTCACAATCATAAAGTTACATGGTCTAGTAGGGAGGTAGGTAGAAAGGAGAAGGAATCAACGTACGTGGTATATTGTGGTATATTGCAGTATCTTCATCGACTTGCATCGTCATTACCTTTGTGGAGATTTAGTGTGTAGGTACATAGGTAGATAGGTTGATGGGAAGGTAGGGAGATGGGTGGGTAGGTGGGCACATAAGTAGGTAGGTGAGGGAGGGAGGAGGCCAGGGTGCATAGGCAGTAGTCTAAATGTAGGTAGGTAGGTAGGTGAGACCTGGGCAGGCGTGGGGGGTGAAGAAAAAAAAAAGTTTCCAAGAAAAAAACCAATCTGGGCTGAAGAAAGGAAAAACAAAGGTCAACTTGAGTTTGCAACCTTGGTTAGCCCAGGGACAGGGAGGGACGAAAAGGGTGCACCCACGAGTGCACCATCCATCCGCATTGGTGCACTGCTGGTGGGTGCTGGTTCACTCTGGCACGAGGGGTGCAGAAACTCTTAAACAGTCATGTATTACAATTTCAATCTTGGAGTCTTATTTGCCAATTTCGATCTTGTCCCTTGTGCCCTTTGTACTGACTGCATCACGTTGGTTGCATCGATGGATCCTGGTGGAGCACCGGTGCTTGAAAACAGAAGGGGCATGACATGGAAGTGGATTCTAGAGAAGGTGGTGCGCTGCCCTGACTTTGGGACAACTTTCTCAAAAGGTTTTTCCTCTAGAAATCCCAAAGCTTCTCAGCAATTCGTTCGTTGAACGAGCCGAATTGCGATTATTGCATCTCTTCGAACTGATCTGATCGAATGTTTTTGATATTTTTTATTGCAATTATTGCATCTCTTTGATCTGATCTGATCGAGTGTTTTTGATATTTTCATTGCAATTATTGCATTGGACTCCAAGGCTCCAGAATACTCCTCTTCTCTTCTCTTCTCTTGCAACACACCCCGGCTATTTTAAAGGTCTGGAAGAAGCTGAAACGCAGATCTCCTCCCAGGATTTCAAAACTCCGTGGGTTTCGGGGTTATTTAGGGTTTTTGGGCCAAAGTGAACCAGCACCCCACCAGTGCACCAATCCGGATGGTGCATTGATGGATTTCACTTTTTCATCCCATGCGCTAACAGCTAACCAAGCTGGTTCACACCAGTGTTGGACGGGTATCACTTTTTCAGATACCCACCGGAACCGGATATCACAACGGATCCACACAAGGGTCTGTGTCTCCGTCTTTAATGGGTGGACAATTGGTGCAGGGTATCATATATTTTTTGAAATCCGGTTCTCACAGATTTGAGAACAGTTGGGCATCGCCAGCTGGTTCTCACCAACCGGTTGTGACCTATGATTTACAACTTGTGCAAAAAGACAAATTGAATTTTCATTTTTTCCAATTGAAAAATCGGATCTAACATAAAATTAGCAAAAATTAAATACTTTATAACTATTTTAAAAATATCAGAATTAAATTAAGTTCAGTTAGAAAAATCAGAATTTAAATCAGAATTTTTTTGGCAATTAAAAAATGTATAATTAGATTTTGTTTCAATTGAGGAAATTACAATTATTTTATATTCAATTAGAATAATAAGAAGTAAAATCAGAATTAATCTTTTATGAAATTAAAAATTATAATTAAATGTTTTCAATTAGAAATTGCAATTAGATTATATTCAATTAGAATAATTAGAAGCATTGTTTTTTTATGGTGCCAAAGTTTAGGCTGTTGCGAATACTAGGAAGACCCCTGCTACCTATAAAGGGTTTAGGGTTTTAAACTATAGTACACTAGAAAAAAAAAAGTTGGTGCCATATGTTGCATTCCTAGTCTAATGGCTAATTAAGATAAAGATTGTTTTGATGACAAGTCCTTTTTTGAATAACCAATGGATGTCATTCACGATTGATTTCATATCATGTTTAAAACCTTTATCACCATTGCTAAAACATGAATTTTTAGAAAAGGAAAATGTCAAATTATAATTATTTTCACTATTGAATGTAAATGACAATTTTGTTTCTTCGAATGATTAGATATTGGAGCTGATATAAGGAAATTTTTGCAAAATCTATGTTATGGTCTCCAACTCAACAATTTCATGTCAAAGCCTTTTCAAATATCATCACCTTTCAATCATCAAGTATGGAAATTGAATGTTTGTGTCCTCCCAATTGACACCCACACATATTTGAATTCAAAGGGTAACATCACATTGAATAAAATGTGATGTTACCCTTTGAATTCACGAAACCATATCAATCATTTTCAGATTGATATGGTTTCATGAATTGCTTGACGTAATCAATACACAATTTTAGAATACGTTCTCAATAGGTGAAGATTGAATTTCAAGTTCTAAAATGAATGGAAATGATTTCATGAAAATTTATATGATCATGAAGTTTTGTTTTTATAGTGTAAGTGTCAAGCAACAAATGAAAATATGTTAATATTTTGACCTAGCTAGGTACCACAGTCAATACTACATAAGCTTACAATCGACAGATCCCCAAACACTAACCCTAACCCTAAATTCTTGTTGCGCTTTGGTGAGAGAGAGAGAGAGAGAGAGATAGAGAACGAGGAATGAAACCCTAATCCCTTTTGAAGGAGAAGGTTTTTCCGGACATCACGATGGGTGTTGCAGCAATGAAGTCACCGTTGCTTGAAACCACACGGGGGATGGCATGGAAGTGGATTCTGGAGAAGGTGGTGCACTGTCCTGACTTTGGTACAACTTTCTTAAAAGGTGAAATTCCTGTAAATCTCCAAAGTTTCTCAGCAATTCTTTTTTGGTTGAGTGGGTTGAAGTTTCGATCTAGAGCAGTCCATAATCATGCAAGAGAATTTTCTCTTTTGAGTATGAGATGGTGTAAAGCTTGTGGTACATGCTTTGTTTTTCAGAAAACTTAGGGTGATAATAAATGAATGTCTCCTGGTTGAGGCTTCGATTTTTCCTCAATGTCTTTTTGGTCTTCAGAGTTCTAGGTCTCAGATGGAAAGTTTTAGAGACCAAATTATGTTTTGTCCCTCTGATTTTGGTGGTTATTCTGAACGTGATTTCTAAAAACTTTGATACAATGATGGCCTTCATGAAGGCACATTCAGATTGCTTTCAAGGTTGATGTCAATGTCTCTTCCCAATTTTAGGTTATGCATGTCAATTTGAGTCTTTTTACAGGGAAGCAATCAACACATTTGGTCCTCTGTGTGGCAGAATGTTGAGCCCACTGCTAGTATTTGAGATGCAATGTCAGGTGTTATTTTTGTTTTATTAGTAATATTTTCTGTTGAGGACTGATTCCCATTGTTATCATGCTGAGTGTGCTAACATTTGTCATTTTTTTGGTGGTGTTTTAATTCTATTGTCTAATTTTCTGCAGAGCTCATCCTCCATGTTCCAGACATAGAGGACCCCCTCTGTCAGCCAATGTTAGAAAGAGTGGCAGTGCGTTACCTGGAAGAAGCAGTGGTTTCAAATCAGGTCAATGGTGCTGTCATTCCGCTTATCCAAACCCTCACAGGATGTCCCAGATCACAAATTCCAAGGGCTTCATCTGTGAAGGAACGCTTCAACAGGGAGCTTGTTCTCCGGGTTAAGACAGAGGTAAATTTTTGTGTTTGCTCTGGCTTTAGTGGTTATGTAGTATAGTCACTTGACATGTTCAAGCAAGGGCCGACTGTGGTACAGACAGGAACTGCATGTGTAAGATGTGTATTGGGTTCTATATTTGTCTTGTCTGCATGCATTGGAGGGTAGTACAACCTAGATAGATTTGCAGGTTATGAACTAAGGACTTTTCAGATTCAGAGAGCTTGTGCCACTCATTGTTGAACTGCTTGAGGAAGGATTCACTTCATGGTTGGAACTGCAGGCAGTTCTTTCATTTGTGAGGGGTGGAGAGAAAGACTGGGCAGGATTCTCACAGGCTTTACACCAAGTTTTTCCTGAAGAGGAAAATGACTTACAAACTAGGGATTGTCAAAGAGAGCTTGCTCTTCTTCTTAAAGTATGCATCATTTCCCCTTATTACAATAGTGGAGCAACCATGCAAGGTCTCTGTTTTTAATTAGCCCTTGAGATACCCATGGACCTCTTGTACTTCGTGGAGTTAGTTGTTTTTGACATAGACTATATTGTGACACACCTGCATGGAGGGTACATGTCCACTATTTTGGTGTCAATTTTAGTTTCTTATGCATGTGCATGAATTTAGGAGGCATGGTCTGACAGTTTGTGTACTGTCATATCAGGCTAGTAATCAATCAAAGGAAACTTTGGAAAAATATTTCAGGAAGTATTCTCTTGAGAAACTTGAGGAGGATTTGCACAATTTTGTGGATGACAAGAAACAGTCCTTTCAGACACCTTTTTTGGACCAGGTGAGGGGGTTTTGTCCTGTTGCTGCAAGTCAAGCCCATCATGGGTTGCTGATTTATCCAGTTTTATTCTGGCAGATGGTTTCATTAAAGTTACAAATCTCCCCAATTGCATATTCTACTGTAGATCCCCTGTCCCTGGTTGCATTCAGAGCAAGATTGAATGTGGTGACTGCAACTGAAAGGATGGTTCACTGAGAATTTTGATATCTGTGAAATCATAATTGACAACAAAGATTGCTAAAGTGGTCAGTTTAGCATGCATCAAACTAGGTTGTATAAGCTAGAGTCCATGACAGTTGCAGAGCTGTTTGATCACATGGGCTCCTACCTGAGGGACAATCCTATGTGTGATTGATGGATACCTGCTTCAATCAACAATTGATAAAAGTGTAGTTGCTTTTGTACAGCTTGTGCAAGATTTTTGGGAGAACACATTGCCATCAATGTCAGTACAAGACCTTTCCCAGGGTCACGTGCTCAGTTACGGAAAAGATAACAGTCTTTTTGGAGGAGCAACTCACAGATTTCAGGGTTTAGAGAAAACTGGTGGGACGTTGGAGAGTTTGGAGTTGGAGAAAGAACCAGGAAAGCCATCCATTGTCAGGATGCATCAACATGGAAAGGTTGACACAAATGAGGAGCTGCAAAGGCAGAAGGTACCACATCTAGAAGAGTCAAGAGAAGATGAAGGCAGAACTCAAGCACATGAAATACACCATAGAGAAAGCAAGATTGGTAGGTTAAGGTGTTGCAAATCTCAGAGCTTGAGATTCAAGGCCTGTGAAGTCATTGTGAAAGAGAAATGAATTTGGAAAGGCAGTAACAGATTCAAGCCCCTTGCAGAAAGACCACTGTGCTAGGTGCAGGACTGAACATCCCAAGCCAGCTGCTAAGGCATGAAGAGATCAAGAGTTTTTTTAGAGATTCAGCTTTGAAGGCTAACACAGATGAAAACTTACAAACAGCAGGCCTGCCCCTCATGCAGCAGAATTTCCACTGTCTACCGTAAGGGAGCAAATTGGTGTGAACAATTATGTCAGTCCATGAGATGATTTGCTGCTTTTTCTTCATGCCCAACCTTTACATGGCTCTGAAATTGAAATTTTGTGGTCTCTCATGGAGGAGAGTTTGAAGTTTTACTCATAGAAGAATACATGGTCTCATGGGCATCTGATAGGGTGCTGTTCAGAACCATGTAGCTGGTGGTCTCACTGGAAGCTAATGGCCAAGCCTGAAACTTGCTTTCTGGCTATTTGACAGACTGGTGAAGCCCAACTATTGCAACAAGCAGGGAAGGCACCTGGAGATCTAGACAAAAGCCAATCTGAGCTCTCTGAAAAGAAAGAATCTGTTGTATTAATACTGTCAGAGATTGCGTCTGATGGGCATGAAGAGTGTTGCCACAAATGCAAGGAAGGTGGGAAGTTGTTTTACTGTGATGGATGCCCAATAGCAATGCATGGCAGCTGCTTGGAACTTCTAGGATTACCTCTACCTGAGCTCCAAGATGATTGGTTTTGTCCTTTCTGCACTGAGAAAACAGCCAAGGACCTTGTTTCTCTGGCAGAGCAGGTGAGCATAAGTTTGGCTTGGCACAAGGTAGAAGGTTTAGGTCTATTTAGTTGAGAAAGGGTTCATCTGGCCAAATGAAATGCTAAGTTGACTGGTGACATCTATGATTGGGTCTTCTTGTTCATTCTAACGGCAAAACATGTGGGATGCTGCAGGTTGCTGCTGAAGCAAAAGGAAAGCTTCAACTCTTCATAAGAGAAAGCTCAAAAAAGCATTGCCAGTCTGAGGGCAGTAAGTTGCAGCGATTGAAGCTTGATAACCCTGGTATTGATATTGTGAGGCCACAACTGAGTCTTGAAGAACAGAGAGCGGCTTCACAAGGGGCATTAAAAGCCAGCAATCAGATTACAAACACCACCAACCATGGGAGAAAGCGTCAATCAGTGGCTATGGACGAGAACTTTGATTACAAGGAAGACATTTCAAGGTTTGTCACAGGCTCATGAGATTCTTTTATTACAAATGCTAAAACATATAATATTATGCAAGATCCAAGGTGTGAAAAGAATATGTATGTGGGAAAGAATAGATAGGGTTTGTGGAGTATGGAAAGGGAAGGACCAATAGTTCTGGGACCTTTGGGGTTGAGAGTGTTGATCAAGTATCCTGTGGTGATGAGAGGAGGGGACACAATGGGCAAATGAGGCCAAAGTAGATTGGCACATTGATGATTTGGAGGAAAAATGCTGCCAAAGCCAGATGACAATCAAATGCCTTTCTATGGGAAGGGACCTAATTTTGCAGTTGGGTGCTGCTTTTTGTAAGTGGCATTTGTCCTAACTTTAACAGGGCAGTAAGCTGCTTTGATGATAGCTTGGATGGGTTTACAAATTCTCAAGGATCAGTTGAGAATGTGGAATGTTAAGCAAATGTGTCTAGTGCTTAGTTTTTGGTATTAAACTTTTGGAGTGTCTGTTGAGGGAAGTTTTTAATTCTGGGAATTTATGACTTTGTCTATGCATATTGTGCAGTTGTTTATACAGACAGTGGGTTTTGTCTTGAGAAGAAGGAAAAGGCCAATACTGTTGATGGAAGTGATTCATCCATGAAATAACAGTTGCAGGCTTCTTGTATACATTGTCTAATTTGTATTGCTATTCCTGCAGTGGACGGCATAGAATTCGAGGTGTACGGAGGAAGACATTACCTTGGACCACAGAGGAAGAAGATGTACTGAAGGTTCAGAATTTTTTTCGCTATTTGTCTCATTGGATGTCATGAGGACTTCTCTGATTCTTTTTCTCAAAATCTTATACAATAGGAGACCTTCATTCAGCAACAATCTGGGCTGATTTTATATTCATCCTTGTGTAGCAGGCCCGGAGCACACTATTTAAGATTGAATATGTGTGCTTATTGTAAATTTTATGTGAGGTAGTTGAAACTCTGTTGTGTGGTTGTTATAATTATTGTAATTGGAAGCATCTTCTGATATCACTTCTTTGTAGACCTGAACAACGATGGTACAATTTCTTTTTCTCATCTTCTTGGGACAATTAGATGAGATGATGTGAAACTAGAAAGTGACAAGATTGATGTGCAAACAGTAGTCTGACCTTTCACCTGAGAAAAGCTATCTTTCTTGGAATGCAGGAAGGGGTGAAGCGGTTCTCAGTTGGCGGCAATAGTGGATTCCAATGGAAAAGTATACTGGAGTTTGGGAATGGTAAATTTGATCCCACACGCACAACAGTTGATCTCAAGGACAAGTGGCGCAATTTGCTCAAAGGTTTATCGTGAGCTCAAACCTGTTCTTATTGTGTGGTTCTAGGGGAACATGATGGGTGGAAATCAGCTGCACAGACTCCCTGTAGGGGTTTCATCCCAAGTTGATTTTGCAGATTCTTTCCATGGTCTTCTATGCTGGTTGATTGATGAGAGTTATATATTGTGCAATGTACCATATAGTCTCACTGTATTGTCTTCAGGGACTCTGGCCTCTACTCATGAATTTTTTGATCGAGAAGAACACCTCAGCAATCATCTTTCTAAACCTTCCAAATTCTGCAGTAATTTCAGACAAGTAGGGAGTCATTTGACTGTTCTGAGGTCTTGTAGACATACCCCCACTTAGGGCCATCTTTTAGTAATCTGTAAAGGGTTCGCAGAGGTAAATAAATTGGATCCTTTATAATCTGTCTCAATATCAACAGTTGTGGGTTTGCTATGACCATGCTTCCTGGATTCTGGATTTTGTTGCAGTTGGTGGATCAATAAACCTTCCTTTTCTGAAAGGCTTGATCTGCTCTGCCTTAAGAAAACTGGGTAATCAAGTATCCTCCTAAACTTTGCTTTATCCTGCAGGTGTTGTTGCACCCCCTGATGTTCTGGAACTTTAGAGTGGTCTTTAGAGTGGGAAAGCGCTCAATCATTTTTTATGTTGATCAGAGTTTTTTGGCTGGTGATCATCATCAGGCATCCTGACTGCTGGTATCATTTTATTTTGGAGGCTGAAAACTGTAACTCTAACCTTCCTGTCTTGTACGTAGAATTATACAGCACAAAAAAATTGTGGGACCTTTTGACACCAACTATTTTTTACAATCTAAACAGATTGAAGTATCACATTGAGATATGAAATTGAAATTCTTGACACCTGCATTCTTGAATAAAATTGTTGACTGTCCATTGTCATTAAATGCATGGCATGAATACTCTTCCCATGCAATTTTAGTGTTAACCTATTTGTCTTGCATGGTAAAAAACTTCTTGATATCAATTATTTTTTTTCTATTTGCCTTATATGTCTTGAAAACTCAGATCTTGTTACAAACATACATGTTTGAATTGTAGTCATTAAAATTGGTATGATGATGAACAAGAAAAGTAACCATTGAGGGTCTCGTGACAAATTTCAATACAAATATGTGTTTTGTAATGATGGATCTTTGACATACAGTGTTGTCAAATGCCACAATTGGCAAAGGAATGTATCTTCTGTAGCAACAAGTTGCTATTCATTGTGGATCTTTGACATACAGTCCTGTCAAATGAGCCAATTGACAAAGGAATGTCTATTAACTAGCAATGAATTTCTGATTATGCCTTCATGAGTATATGTTCTATTTTTCCCAAATTAGATTCACATTGCATTATCATTAAAACAAGGAGGTAAACTACCTATTGGGAGGAAAATCATATTATGCCATCAATGGCTATGTGCGTGTGCAAGTCAACTTTTGCGAGTGTGAAATTTCTTTTGCAATTGAAAACATATTTGGGTTCTGTTATGTATGCCATTTTTCTTGGGCTCAAAGTCAACATGCTACACAAAATATACAATTTCATAACTTCAAGGCTAAACCAGTCATTCATGAAGTTCAATTCAGACATTACCTAAAGTGTATCATAATCTCAAGGTTGAAATACTTGTCCACAATAATATACATTGTTAGATAATGTTGAATTAAGTGGTGTAGTCCACAAATACTCCAACTTGATCAAGACACATGCCTGATTTCCCCAGAAACCCATTATCTTTCCAATGCCACTTCTGAAATGTGTCTCTCCTCCATTGCTGAGTCCATAGGGGCCATAGGTTTTGATGTTGGACTTGAATGAGATGGAAGTAATAGTCTTTGGAGATATATTCCCTACAGTGACAGCGGATGTTTGACCATAATATCCCTCAATTTGTTGAAGGTACTCATCAGGGTAGTCGAAATTTATCTACACAAAAAGCAATTGCCATAAGATTTAGAAACCTACATCCAATTCAAAGATTCATGATTCATCAAAACCATCCTTATTTAAGTACAATCGGCATTGTAATTACAAGTTCCTAACTTCCTAAAATCATAGGTCTAAGATCTGTCCTGCACTTAAATAGTAGGTGTAAGAACCATCCTGCCTGACACTTCATGCATGTTTAGGTTCATGATATCCTTCACCTCTTGAGTAGGTAAAGCTGTGGGTTGGGGACCAAAATGCAAGGCCAGACTCATCATAGGCCCATTATCTTGGGAATACCCCCCCAACTTGGAGCTTTACTCTACACTTATGATACATGATTTCAATCATGAATAATGGCCAAAAGTAATAACACATAATGGCAAGCTATTGAAATGCAGCATGGGATGCTCACTGTATCTTCAACTGCATGATCAAGTTCACCATGAACCTGAGATTGAAACAATTGGCCCCATATATCATACACGACATGAAGAGACCAAGTAACGGCTCCTTCAGCTGAGGAGCTGATCTTCAACCCTTTGATACCTGTTACTGGGCCATCACAAAAAGAACTTCCACCATCTCCTCCCCAAGGGCCTTCAACCTATACATGGTAAGCAAGGGCACATCACCTTGTTAATTATGAGAGGCCAATAGCTCTATAACGTTGCAGATTTGACCTGAAACAATTCATTTTTTGGCTACTATTGACCATGGTAATTATGCATAAGTACACAAGACAAAACAGTTAGACGTCAATATAAAATTGATCAAGAACCAACAGGAGTGTTTCAGTGTCAAATGTTAACTCAAATGTAAGCAGCTCAATGTGTGATGACTCTGCCCTTTATACCAAGTTCAAACTAAAAACTAAAAACTTTCATTATGGGATCTAGAACTTCTCATGCAGTTATATGGAACCCACCCATCTATCAAATGCACATATACAGTACTCCAAATGTCACTCACACATTGGGTCAAGTTACAGTTTTATGCCCAAATCCTACACCAATGCATAGTCTCTTCCCTGTGGGCAGAGCCAACAAAACATGCCTCATTGGTGGAATTTGTGACCTTGCATAATTTACCGTAATTTGCCTCGTTACAAATGCCTGAATGCCCATTGTTACAATAGGATGAATGCCCTTTTTCAGTACTTGCATTTCATCACCTGTGAGACCAAATTCAGTTAAATCAGATATCCCTCCACTGATGATTGTAGTAAGTAATTACTAGTTACGGATCCATAAATCATCCATTGATTTGACTGTAAGGGTCAGGGTAGAGCTCGTGGAGAGAGAAATGCGAGTTTAGTACCTGCGAGGAGAAGACCTTTGATGTATCTGAGTTGTCTGCAGATTTCGGGGAAATCCGGCCTCTCCCGAACATTCTGCTCCCAACACCTTTGGATCAAGGAAGCCAACCTTGTTGGGCATCTTTCAGGAAGCTCTGGCCGCAAACGATCAACTTTTATCCGTTCCCGAAGACCATCCATTTTCTCACCTTCAAAAGGCTGTTTCCGAGTCAGGATCTCATAGCATACGAGAGCGAAACTGTACACGTCTGCTTTGAAGGGGTATGCAGGTGGTTGCAGTCCAGGCACGACAGCGCCACTGTCGATAGAGAACATCTCGGGAGCCATCCATAAAGTAGTACCAACATTTGATGTGTGCTTGGAGAATCTGGTGCTCGAGATTTTTGTCTTGGACGTCCCAAAATCGGCTAGTTTTGCACTTAGATATCCCTCTTTGTATTCGAGTTCAGGGACGCCTGTCAGAGCTTTTACTAAAATGTTCGAGGACTTGACATCGCGATGCACTATGCGTTTACTGTGCAAGTATTTCAATCCTCTCGCAACTTGAAGCATAAGATCCACTGCTGCAGTCATCGACAGTGGTGGAACCACTGCAGCTTCAGGGCTTGACCATGGAACCGCTGGTGCAGCCATTGACGCTGAAACATCATCATCGTCGGCGTCATTGGAACCAGTCGAATTATCATCGGAGGAGTCAGTGAAACCCGCATCCGAGAGACTGGATCCAGTGTCGGCTGGACGGGGATTCAAAAAATGGTAGAGATCCTCTTGCATGAGATCCATAACGGGAGAATAATCCTGCTTCTCCTCTTTGACCCAACAAACTATCCTCACCACATGAGGATGACAGAGGCCGGCCAGAATCTCAGACTCTGTCTTGAAACTCTCTAAACTAGCCTCACGGAAGACCTCTTTGGCGTATTCCTCTCCTAACCAATTGGTTTCATAAAGTTCCCCAAAGGTGCCTCTTCCTATACAACTCACTTCGGGCATATCTTGAGGATGCACCCTCCACAACAAGGAAGGTATTTTCTTCGTCAGAGGATCAGCTGCTAGTGCAGTCATCCCATGAACCAGCCTCCTTAAAAATCATGCAGCAAGGCATTTTTCAGCTGGGACCGCGCACAACTAGCGTCACAAGCATGGCCTTCCCTTAGGAGCTCCAAGTTCGACCTAAGGTCCTCTCGGTCCTGCTTTGCGTCCGTCTCCAGTTTGAAGACGTCAAGAGCACCCAACCGACCATCACAGTCCTCTGGCGCTAAAATGACATCCTGGCTGCTTGCAGCAGTCTGTAAAGAAATACAGAGTAAGGAAGTGAACCAGTGCAAGTCATAACAAATTTCGGCAAAGTCCTCCGAGCTCTTGTCACTACGTTGTGTAATGGCCGCTCTCAGCCACTGCTCACTACAACATTGCTTGAGAAGCGACAGAGCATCTGTCACAACTCGATACAATTCTTGCTTCAACGCTGCCTCACATCGTTCAAAGACATCAGTTGAAGAACCAGCCTCGACAGACTCCACAGATTGCAAAATCTCTCGAGTCTCTGAGAGCTTGTGCGCAACACATTTACATTGAAGTTTGTTGAGCTTCAAGAGTTGCTCCTTCTCTCCAGACGTAAGATCTAAAGCCTCACCTATAGCCCCTTTGGCCAAGTCTAGGAAATCTGGGGCCATGATCAGCACTGCCCCGTAAGATCTCCAAATTTCACAATAGAAACAAAGCTCTTTCCAACAGGATTCAGCAACAAATCTCTCTGGTATGCACCGAAGAAACCGCTAGAGATTCACAGTTTGGGAATTTTGTCCGCCTGGCCTTGTGTGCAGGCAGGAGTAATTTTAAGGTTCATTCACACTTGGTGTTAGGGACTCTAGTGTTAAGTCCCCTAACACCATGCTAGTCATTTAGGACTTACACCAACTTACCATGAACATTTTATGTTAAGTTAACATTCACTTAACATTAAGGTATCGGCCATTTAACATTGGGTGCCACCTAGATTTTCATTTTACTCTGACTTAACATCCAGTGTGTATGCATCATAAGACTATTATGGCGGTTGATGTCCTTTTCATCGCTGCTAAGTACAATTTTGTACACATGGCATCATTTAATACACAATGGTTTTCCAATGGCCTTTTCTGCCTTTTTTGGTCCCCTTACAACAATGGACAGTGGACATGTCTTCTTGGGTGTACCTGACCTAACCATTGTTCAAAATCCACGTGCCCATTGCGTAAGATCCACATGTCCATTGTGTAGATCCATTTGTCCATTGTGCAAATCCTAAAAGCCATTATGTTATGGAATGTGTCCAGTATAGGCCATTGTACTCCTCTTACGACGCACAATGGACATGTCTTCTTGGGTCTATTTGACCTAACTATTGTTCAAAAATCCACACATCCACGTGCAAAAATCTGTATGCCCATTTTGAAAATCATGGAAACTATTATCATATGCGATGTTTGGGTGCTAGTCATTGTGCCTGGTGGGGTGCCCGTGAGGAATTTGGGGGAACCTAGTAATGTGAGCCAAAATTTCCAAACAGTGAGCAAAATGGGAACAATCACATGTGCTTGGTTCCATAATACATAATAGTTTTCATATGGCATTTTGCTGCCTCTTTTTGGTTCCCTTATGGATACATGTTCTTGGGTTTACCTGACCTAACCATGGTTCAAAATCCACATCATGGTCCAAGATCCACACACCCATTGTGTAAATCCACATGACCTTTGTGCAAATCATGAAAACCATTATGTTATGGAATGTGTTGGGTACAAGCCATTGTGCCTTGCGAGATGCCTGTGAGAAATTTGGCCAAGCTGTATAATGTGAGTCAGAATTTCTGAAGAGCACAGAAATGGGCACAATGCCCTGCATGGAGCACATTCCCTAGTACAAAAAATGTGGTACTTTTTTGGTACTTATTGTGCCTAAAAACATGATTCGGATAAATTGGGCATCCCTACACATGCCCCATGTTTTTCTTTAACAGTTTTGTGATGGTATCTAACGGTAGCAACCATC
>Ga0209611_10003391_pt1 | contig 27654 bp, 14 predicted proteins | sample S1TSphgellanicum_3_FD_187693 | JGI IMG/M metagenome (GOLD analysis project Ga0209611, IMG submission 187693) | Host-associated microbial communities from peat moss isolated from Minnesota, USA - S1T2_Fc - Sphagnum magellanicum MG (SPAdes) (version 2) | ecosystem: Host-associated > Plants > Peat...
TGTGTTTTAAAAGAAAAATATGTACACCTTGCCCAAGCATCGATTCTATGACTACACCATTGATCTTGTGAAAGGAATGTAACCTCCATTTCGACCCATATATTGTAAAAAAAATTAATTCAAAAAGTCCTTTGTATGAGAGAATGAAAATGACCACAAAAAGACAAAAAGGACTATAGTCCTTGAATCTTTTGTTATTATTGTTTCGTTTGATTGTGATTGCACCTAGTTTTCCTTGGACACACTTGATTTTGAGACGGGATTAGTAAGTGACAATGGATGTTTTTATTCTTAAAAGTTGTAATAACAATTTTTGAATGTGTAAACTTTGAATCCAACAATTGGGTTTGGAATCCCATTCATGAATGAGTAGATTGTGCCAAATCGTCAACTATAAAGGCGTTCAAGTAACGGTGATATCCATACATAAGGAGCTTACCCTCTTAAGGGGTAAACAATGTGATGATCAAGTTGTATGGCAAGGTAAGACCTCAAAGGTTTGACAAGAAGTGGACAAGGGCAACCAATAGATGGGGATGTAAAGTGAGAGCTAAGTTTGTTGCCACCGATGATCATTTGTTAACTAATGTCCAACTTCCTTGGGAATGGGGCTAAAATGGACCGACTCTAATAGTGAAAGAAGGAAATTGGAATATCTTGAAAGGTGGGGGACATAATGTTGAAGATCTTTCCAATGACACCAATGCAAGATATTACTTGTTACAAAACCTAATCTAAACCAACTGGGTGGGTCCCCTTGCTGAGGACTCGTTCAGGATCCTGGTACGGGTTTACCACACACCCAAGGACTCATCCAGGGAAGAATTACAGAAACTCAAAAATGTCACCATGCAAAAATATAATCTTCAAAAAATCCTCTAAAAAGAAATCAAAATCCTTCAAGATATTAGAACTCTATAACAAAATCTCAAGTTTCAACACAAGCCAAAATATTTCATCTTTCAGAAATCCTCAGATAAAAATAGACCTATTATTATTACCTAGGGGCCAAAATCCTTTGAAGCTAGTGTACTCTATAATGAATCTAAACACAATATCCTTGCCTGGGCAGGCAAGGCCAAAAATTGGACAATATAAAATGATGGATTACCTAGTTCAATGCCACCACCTAGACCAATCATTATGACCGACCGATTGAGAGTCATCATTGTCTCTCTTTGCTTTTGCTGGCTCTTGTGAAATCATTGTATCTTGTGCATATTTACAGGTCCAAAGTCCAAACTCATTTTCACACCATTTAAGTGTTGTACGTCATCTAAAGTACTTTTTACTGACCATTTTAGTGCTGCCGGTGGAGATGCTCTTACAATTTGTAAAGAGCCACCACCCCTTGTAAGAAATATTATGCTGTTCTTGACATATGGGTTAGTGATTTTTTTGACAGACCAATCTCATGCATCATGATGGGTTTTCATTTCATTTCATTTCAGATCAGTGTTTTTTTTTAAGGAAATTTTTAATGGAGCCAAAATGGCTATCATCCATAGGAAGATGTAAAAAAATAGTGGCAACCATATTCAGGAATGAATATTCAAATCTTGATATAAATCAAATTCAAGAAGGATGGATCTTTAACCATTCTTCTATATTTTTGGCTACATACTGAAAAACCAAATATAAATAATATTTGACACTATTTTATGACTTCTAGTGATTGAAACCCTTAAAAATAATTTCATTCTCAGGTTTTTTTAAAAGAAAATTTAGTTTCACATGTTGGCAAAATTTCACCAGTTAAAAAAGGCTGTTTAAATGACCTGCAATATAAATGAATATTATGTAGATAGGTATGTGACATTATAGTAGCTACTATGCAAGTAGATGATGCACTTGGATAGGTGGTACATAGCTAACCACTGTGATAAGGGTTTACACCGGGACAGGAATACAATGAAAAAGTGTTTCTTGTTCATATATCATTCATCCTGCATGGATGAATGGGTGGGTACTGGTTCCCCCCCCCCCCCCCCCCCCCCCCCCCAGCAACATTGGGTGAATGAATCCACCCACATTGGTACCATGGTAAAGACCCCCAAAATTCATCTGAATTCCTTCTAAATATTCTACAACTATATCAGGGTCTCTAATTTGAGCCTTTATAAGTGTTTATCATGTTTAACATACAATGTTAATTATTCCCCCATCCAAGTGGCATGCCAACCAATTAGTTTATTGAGATGTTTGGATATAAGATCTTAACCTAATTTTTCAACCAAAACAAAATATGTTGTACAAAATCATTCTCAAGAATCTTAGAAATATTGTGATGGCTTCGTAGGCATTTTGTAAGTTCATGCACTCAACAAGAAATTATAGTTCCATTTGGGGGAATTTGGCAAGTCCATTATTTGTCCTCTACAACCTAATGCAATGTCTCTAGTTTCAATAAAATGGTATTTTGCACCCCTCAACTTCAATTTCATCCATTCCTATTACACACATTGCAAAGCACTCCTACAATTTATATTAGGGTTAGAGAGAAGGGCACCTTATACCCATAAACAATGTATCCTTTAGGTGTAGAGGATTCTTACACATACTAGTAGGTGTATGGTGCCTCCACACCTAAAGAGCCATTGCAAAGTGCTTTCACACAAAAAGGGGTAGTTGCCTTGTGGGCTTTGCATTCATCCTTACCTCATGGTCTACAAATGTCTAATCCATCCATGATTCACCTCATGCTTTATGCTGAGCCAATGCCCATGGTGGCAAGTCTCAAGACGTGACAGGTCAATAGGGTGGAGACTCATGTTGAATCCATATGTTATTGTAGCCTTGGTATAGATATATGTTGTTATATGCATTGGTCTAGAGAGCTCAACTAGTGGGGTACTTCAATTGTACAATACCTTGGTCATATTCATATCCCTCCAATATTTAGTAATGCAATTAACCTTTTCAAGTTCAGTGGAAATTATATTATATTTGAAAATATTGAATTTTTTAAGAAAATCATTTGCCCGAAACATCAAAACTTAAGGAAATTACTTACCCTTTCATACCCTCCTCCTATTCAAGCTCTTGTAGTTGTTAGGTTGAAAAATTGGTTGTTTGGATCTTAAAACCTTCGACTTGGTTGCAATTCTAAATGAAAAAAACATTCAACTTTTTTGTTAAACATCATTTCTTGGATTAATTATTGCATGTAGACAAAAATATGTGGCGTACACATCATTTGTTGTTTCCTTAATCAATCATGGGGGATGCCCATTGCCAACCAAGTAAGTACCTTGAATTCTATGAAGGTGGGCCATCTTCATTGGCCCATCACAAGAATAGTGTTGGAATAAAAGACACCCTCCTCCTTCTTAGAAACAAGAGGTGTGCCTAACTACTGAAGTAGTCTAAAGCAACCTAATTTCTCCACAAACCCTTGGGGGGACGAGGGTGGAGAGGAGGGTGTGACCCTGAGAAAAGCACCGTTTTTTTTTAGTAAATTAAGTTTCATCCTGTTTTGACCCACCTCCTCCCCGCCCTTCTCTTTCCTTTTTCCCTGAGCGCCTCCACTGCTGCATGTATTTTAACTGCTGGTGCACGTACAACTACTATAATTACTCTCGAACCTTGTACCCAGATTTAATAAGATTTCCTTACTTTGCGGAGCTCACTCAAATAGGGGGAGTAGGTGAAAAGAGGCTCAAAGTCAATTTTGTTTGACGCTGCTTGTTTCCTCGGATTTCGTATACGTTTTGAAAATTAGCCCAAAAAATCAGTAAATTTCAAAGTCATTTTATTTATCATGATGCTTTTGTGATGTTGATCGACTTAATCATATTTATTATCATAATAGGTCTGGGAGATTTTTATTTATTTTTGGGTAGATAATCTATTGTATTTTATTTACACAATAAGTTTTCTATTTATTCATTTGGAAAGAAACATTAAGATGAACTAAAGACTCATACTTCTTTATATAATATCACAAAACTTTAAAGGACGCAATGATAAGTCAGTTACATCGCTTTTTGAGCTCTGCTGGAAGACAGGGTGAAGACAGAGAGACTTCAAAAAAAACTCTAATACATGTCATGAGTGGTAATATGCCCATTGCAAACCAAGCTCCCTAAATTCATCCCAAGTTTGAGACATGGTGATGTGATAGTCCATTTGTTGATGGTCCATACCAAAGTGCTCATCTTGCACATGCTCCAATTGATGCCCGGCGGGTCATAAAGGTTATGAAACTGGAACTGGCGGTTATTAACAAAATTGAGTACCCGCCCAACACCAATAGGCTAAACAATAATAGCAGTTGATGATAATTTTTTGTAGACAATCAATAGTATTGGCATCAACATTTCGTAATTATATTTTATTATAGTATGAGCATTAACTTCAAGGCACACATAATCCCCAATGAACTACAAGTTTTGGAATCAAGAGTTTAACATAAGCACCAACATGTTATGAAAATTTCAAAGTTGAAATGATGATGCAAATACCAAAAATGGTTTCAATACACCAATCATTTTCATATGGTGCTTAAGATGCATAAGTTCATAATCAAAATCTCCAACCTATAATTAACATTAAATTATGAACAATTAAGATAGATAAAAGTTGCAATATGTTAAAAAAACAAATGCTTGAACTTAAATTCCAGAATAATGAAAAATAACATATTTACATTACATCTATTGCATTAGATTGGTGTTGCCCATCATGCAACACATGGTTATGGCAATAACAATTGCATCAAACAACAACCAATAATGTTGGGATTGATTCAACACACATTGGTTGACCACTAAACTCAAAGTTTCACTTACTTTTTTTGTCACAACCCATGTTTGTGAGTTAAGAATTTTGCTTTGCAAAACAATTTTGTGAATAACACAAGTTTAAAACATCCTTGAACTCCAACGTTTTTTTAAAAAATATGACTTTGAATGCGAATATGGTCTTCACACAAGTCTTAAAGCTTCCAAGGGTGAAGAGATGCATCTTTTGCAAGCTTTTGCCCATTCTTGCCTACCTTTAACATTTTTTTTTGTTTAGGTAATAGTCTTTCCAAAAAAAATCATGTGCATTTTTAATTGACATTTTTTTCATTTCAAGAAACTTTTTCAAATCATTAGTAGCATATGAGTAAAATTTTGACATCACTTGCGCCCATAGAAATTGGCATTATCTAATTATGACAACATAAGAAGAGCACATGGCATGATGTTTGTTAAGGCAATTGCAAGGGTGTTTTAAATTTGCCCCTTTAATTTCACACATGCAATCATTTTTTTAAGCAATTCATAACAAGCAAGCAAATTTGTTAATTGAACAACCATGGCTTGTTGAAATTTCATGAACTTCAAAAATGCCAACAATAACATGACATGGTTCCCATTTTTTATTGTGTAATTAACCACATCCAATGCAAATGTATCAAATCCTCCATGAAACATCCACAATTCAAATGTTGTCATGATTAAGGTGGCTTTAACAAGGGCATGAATAACATGGTGTCCATGGTCTTGTTGACCATGTTAAGGATTATGTTAGTAGATGTGAATTGTCGCCTACTTGAAAACATTACTTGACCACATTGATGAAGGACCAATCTCTTGAGAAAAATATTTTCAATGGAGCTTAAAAGGTAGTATCCTTTATTGATATATAAAATCAGATCTTCAAGGATTTGTTCTTAGGTAGGATTTGGTTCCTTGTATGGGACTCCGTTGTTTAAAAAAATCAACAATGGAAGTAATTGATTATTTCTTCCTTTTTTTATAAGGTTGTTGCACATCAATAACTACATTAATAGTAATGATGTGTTTTGCAAAAGTTTAGCATTACAAAATGTTATGAAACATGTTTACTTGTCATAATTATCCCACAATTTTTGTTATACATAACAAGATTTTTCTTATGTTGAGTATTATTCTAAGTAACATCTTATTGTTAAACATTAAGGTACAAGATGCATTGCATCATTTGAAGTTTAAAGGAATCCATAACAACAACACATTCATTAAGTAAAAAATCCCCATGTACTTATTATTCTATCTAAACGAATCTAGAATTTTTTGTTGAACTCTAACTATTAGAGCAAGTGTTGTTGTTGTGCCTTGGCTTCACCTTGCAAAATCCAATCATCCATCATTCTTTGACTAGCCAATCCATTACTTTTTTCAAATTCAAGCTCACCATCATCACTCCCAACCCCACCTTGAACAATACAACAACACAATTAACAACAAATTTAGGAAAACCTTGATCATCTTCTATTATCGTTAAACAAACATCCTCCTCTACGTTCATCTTACCTAACCTACTTTCAATTCCAAACGGTCCAAAAAGAAGGGAGATGGTCATAAAGTAAGAAAAGGTGAAATCAAGAACAAATGTTACAAACCAAAGTTCATTGAAGTATTACAAACCAAGTCGAACAAGTGTACTTACAAACCAAAGTTCATTGAAGCATTATGAATCAAGTTGAACAATTGGTACCTAGGTTGAACCAAAACATTATAAATCAAGACTTTAAGGTATTCCTTTATTTTCTACATCAAACAAGTGATAAGCATTTGTTTTCAAAATGGAAGACCAAATAAATCAAATGCAAGTTGCAACAAACAAATAAGATGAAACTACTCCACTTTCAACAATGAAAAGAATTGTAACCTTGGAAAGACCTAAAAAGCCTAAGAACACTTCAACACTACAAATCAAGCAAAACAAAAGTAGAAATGTTTATCTTATCTTGAACTTGTCATAAAAACACACCAATGGTTGAAATCAAAAAAACAAATCACATAGATTTGGTGCCTCTTCCTTTTATGTTAGGCACATCTTTCAACAACAATTCTCATCTTCAATCATTTGTTGAAGGCGATTATTTTCTTTTCTAAACTTTAAACCTAATGTCTTATAAGATATTCAAATCGATATGCCTTCCACATTTGTGCATGCCCTAAGCATTGCAAAATATCAACCCACCTAAATGTGGACATCACATGTGTGTGAAACAAGAAAAGCTTGCCTAGGTAGGGTACTTGGGTTTTTCTTTTTCTAATTAATACCTATTAATCAAGTCATGACATACCCATGTTGATGCCTTGATACCCATTTAACCCCTACATACCCACCCAACATGGGTCTACACTCCACACCCTATTTGAAATCTTATTTGATGACAAGAACATCAAGATTGAAAACCTTATGCCAAAGTTTTAATGAATTTGGGATCAATGTTTAAGTGGTAGCTTGACCAACCCCTTTGTGGCACAAACATCAATTTCTTCACATGTTATATTAGTTAATCAAACTTGGGTTCCTCATTATGTGCATTATTTGTGATGATCAACTTTTTTCTTCTTCTTATGTTTTCATACATTTTCAATAATTCATCATATTTATGTCAATGTCAAATTTAATTTAAATTAATATAAACATCATGGACATTAAAATGCACAAATTAATTGGCCTTTTCATATCCATGTTGGTGAGCATGGAAAAAAATGAAGTAGTTATAAGGATAGGAGGTAGTTATTAGGAAACAAATGATGTAGTTGTGTCTAAAATTGTCTAGGGATGACCATATATGAAGGATTATGCAAAATCAATTATCCAAGGACAACCATACAAAAGATTATGCAAAATCAATTGTCCACAGACGATAAAAAAACTTATGCAAAATCTCCCATACACTAGTTCTTCAAAAAAATTTGTCATTGGAATATGTGGTGATATATGCCTGCCCAAAATATGGTTGAACATTTCTTAAAACAAACCAAAATGGTTTTGTATGTTTTTATCAAGGTGCATCCATTCCAATTTGATTAAAGAAAAAAAGCTCATACAAATTGTTTTATAGTAGTGATGCTTTTTAAAATACAATTTGATAATTTGTATAAAATTTGAAATATCTGATTTTGACTTATTCCAAGGAAATTTTCTGAAAAAGACCCAAATTGGGCCCAAAAAATGAAACAAGTAAGCATATTTCTATAACAAATTCCAACAGGCCCAAAATATAGAAGGATGATAACTTTTTGGACCTCAATATCTAGCTTATAGCCAAATTTGGGCAGATTTCCCTACAGATGATGGCCACTTTTGCTAAATCACAAAGTTGAAGAAAACATTATGAAAATAGTTCTCTAGCTAACCACAATGGTAGATGTGTTGCAAGTTATTGAGGTGAAATCCCATGTTAATTCAATTAAGATTCATCTATATTTGAGTCATAATGGCATGCAATTAGGGTTTTTTTTTCCAACTTTGAGATACCTTTCAAAAATTCGGCCAACCAACCAAAAGAAAGTCAAATTTACAATAGAAAAAAAAGATTAAACAATTTTTTTTTGTTGTGGAAAAATGACAAAAATTGTTGAAAAAATTTATTGCTTTTAATGGATGTTATTAGTTTATGTTTTTTATAAAAAAAACCATGTTTAGACCCTTTTATTTTTCACAAAATGTGGAGTGCATATATTCCAACTGCAACCGAATGAAAAACTAGACAAATTAGCTTTTGAGGAGCTTATATTTCCTAAAGTGTAATTAGTTCAATTTTGTTCAGATAAATGGAAGCCGAAAACCCTTCAAAGGTCAGACCTGATAAATATGTAAATCTGGTTTTTGGCCAAGTATTATTAGGTGCTGCACTATAGCTCTCACCCTCAAAGGGTTGGTTCTAAGTTCTTAGCTAGGCAGGGTCAGTCTTTTTCTTATTGGGGAAAAAAATCATTAAAAAATATTTTTTGAATTAAAAAATTCAGAAAATGAGTGGTTTTTGGTATGTTTCAATCACCGGAAGTGGAACAATTTTTTTTAAAAATGATCAGATATTTATATTGGGCTTTCAATAAGTAGCCAAAAATATAGAAGGATGATAAAGTTATTGATTATTGAACCATTTTCTCAATGAAAATTAAATAAAATCAAAACTGAAAATTGTATTGGAATTTGGGGCGTTCTCAGTGTTTTTCGAAAGCCCTTGGCAAGTCAAATTTTTAATAGAGTTTTATTTCACAATTTTCAGAGCTAAGGTGTGGAAGATATCAATTTTTTGAGTGGATTTTGTTTGCTGGAAATTCAAACAAATTGCAAAAATTGGGTTTTGGAAGGGAAAATCAGCTGAGCCCTCAAATGTGTTCACATTGCCAAAGTTAGAAATTTTCATTTCTGAAAATGTGAAATTTTTAAAAAATGTGTTCACACTTGGGCCAACGGCACAGGCTACACTAGTTATATATTATGGAGCTTTCTCATGCATAAAAGAAAAAGAAAATCAGAAAAAAGAAAAGAAAAAGAGATGCCCAAAATAAGGAGCACCTCCCCAAATTCAGAAGGTACCATGCCACCCTGTTTGCTATATTTTTGTATAATAATAATATATTATAGTACCCTTGAGAGCTTCAGCCTTCCACACTAATGATTTCATTTGTAGAAATGTTGAATTCCCCAAAAAATATTTTTTATAAAAAAACTTTGAAAAGGAAAAGTAAAAAATATTTCAGTATATTCGTGAATATTCAATATTTCATGTCATGGAATCTTCAAAATTAAATAATTCCACAAACATGTGTTGAAGCTTATCCCTATGCTATCACAAGTATTATGGTGTATAAGCAGACCTCAAACTGTGGTAAAACAAAATTTACCAGTTCTTTCTGTCATCTTAGAAGTTTGAACTTCCCGACATTATATGTGCACATACTTGTTATTGTACTGCCTGGTTCATTTCTTCCTCGTCGACTGCCCTTTTGCCCATCCAAGATGTGTCTGCTGTTGCATCCAGACATCTTGTTGCTGCCATACACACTTTGGGTCTTGTTATGCAAGTTGTGAAGTTGTAATGGACACTAAGTTGTCCATTACAATGTTGAACTGTGCATAACATGGATTTGGAGTGTCATTGGGCATCATCCATCTTGTAGGAGAAAAAAGATGGATCAAGCCAAAGATACACAAAGGGGGAAAAATATTAAAAATAGCGGGCTTGCAATAAAACTATGATGTGCGTCTGTAATGTTGAGGGTTAGAGCATCTCCACCCCCACAAAGGTAAAAATCCTTGTCTATCGGCCTTGTCTACCAAGGCAAGGATATTGTGTTTAGATTCATTATAGAGTATAGTTGCTTAAGGCATTTTGGCCCCCACTAGGTAATAATAATAGGTCTATTTTTATATGAGGATTTTTGAAAAAGATGATATTTTGGCTTGTGTTGAAACTTGAGATTAGGTAGAATAAAGTTATAATATCTTATGACCCCTTTTTTTTCCCCTTTTTTTTCTTTTTCTTTTTTCTTTTTTTTGGTTTGCATACATCCACCCTTTTTTTTTTTGCTTCTAATACTTGAGATCTGTTGGGTGTCATTGATTTTATTTATTTTTGCACTTAATAAAGCCCTTGACCTCAGGGTTTACCATAATTGGGCCCATGGTCAGTTACACCTTGCATGGGCCCTTGTTCCGGTAATGCTTGTGGACAAGGGCTTTTACCCTACACTTATGTAGCTATGCTACTTACCCACTTACATGGGTACTTACTTAGATTGTGTGGCATCAATGTACAAGAATGGTTTACTGGGTTGTGGTTAATCCATAACCAACGATTGTGGTTCATCCATAACCAGTTGTGGTTCATCCACAACTGAATCAAAACTCGATTCCAATGGATGATGGTGCTTATGTTTGTAGGCGTTAGGGTTTAAGGGTCCCTAAACCCTAATGCATTTTGTGTTACAACCAGGATTGAGTGGTTTTCAAGATAGCCGGGTAATACTTGGTAGATCTGGTTTCAGTTCTAAAGAATCTACCCTGAACCCTAATCCTTTTTTAATACTCAACCTTGGACCCTAAGCTAGGACCCACCCTACTTCAAGATTCGGTCTAGAATTAGGAACTTGATGATTGTTGGATTGGAAAATATTACAACAAACCTTATTAGGGTTAGGGTTCGGGATTTTATTTTATTTTTGGGGCAAGAGGTCCTTTATATTGTGCATTGCTCCCTTTCAAGCTATTTTTGCCATCTTCTCAAGTTTTTCATGGTGTTAACTCATTGTCTTCTCATCTTTTCATGTTTTCATCTTCATCTTGTTCCATGTGATTACATAGCTCCATCAAAGTTTCTCATGTTTTTGTCTTCATATGTTTTTGATGTGGCTTCAGAACTCCATCATGGTGGTCATCTTCCAAAATAAGTTGCTCTCACTCTCTTACTTTTTTTTCTCTCTCTCTATCCTTTTATCCTTTTTCATCTTGGAGTGGTCATCTTATTTTCTTTTAATGTTTTAGTCTTGACTTTGTTTGATGATATTGTAGAACTCCATTAGGTTTGGGTGGTCATCTTCATCATTATTAACTTATTACAAAACTTCATTACAATGTTTTTTTTTCTTTCCTTTTTTAAAAAAGTTTTCTTCATTTTTGTTATAGAGCACAATTTTTTTTTGTTTTCGTTTTTGCTATGGAACACAACGGTCAATTGTATTTTAAGTTTGGTTTTTAAAATGTTAACCCCCATGTTGACGAAATCTTCATGTTGCTTTGAGAATGTGATAGAATTTTTAAAAGCTAAAATTTTTGGCAATTTTTGGATTCTAGCATTTCTCTCTTGAAATAACACAAACTTTGCGAGATCATCATCGGTACCAAGTTTTCAAACCTCTTTACTTTGAATTACTATTATCATTGAGACCATGGGATGAAGAGCCTATCCATTGATATATTTTTTCCCAATTTTCAGTAAGTATGTTTATCATTGCTCAAAGCTTATTTGAAAGAAGTTTTTAAATGTTTTTAAGGACTTCATTTTGACTATTATAGAAAGATCCAATAAAACAATTCAATAAGCTATGTAATCTAGTTAAGCTATTTATCAAGGTGTAGTCACATTAATAGGAACCACAACAAATGTAACTAGTGTTGGGCTTTTCATGTTTTTAAATGATAATTTAATTTGGTGTTGAAATTTTTGGATTTACTTATATAGTAGCGTTCATAATACATCATGGGAACATGTGAATAAATTTCAAAATAATCTAATTAATTCAAAATACACAAAATCACTTTTAAAACATTATAACTAATGTTTTAAAACAATAAAAATACTTATAAAATAGCTTGAAAACTTTGAAAATGACATATTTTTTCACAAAAAAATTATACAATCCTTAACATAACAATATAATGAATTTCAAAATATTTCAAAATGTTTTCTATCAAAATATTTCAAGAATCAGCATTCACCAAGGAGGCAATTATGGTCAATTTTATCATGTTTGCAAAAAAAATTATTTGTTTTTCTATTTTGGTGTTATTTTTTGTTTCTGATTTTCAACCTTCAACATCATTTTCTCATATTTATTATAAGCAACAAGGTGCGATCACAATGAAACAAGCTAAAAACCATGTTGGATGGTTGCTAAAATTGTTGACTTTGATATCGTATACATATATTTATGTGGTGCCATTTTAATGCCATGTTAATCATGGGAAGTACTACTAGATATTAATAAATGTTGAGGAATTCAAATTAAAATTTCTTTTAATTTAATTTTGAGTTTTAGTTTTAGTAAAAGACTTTTGAACTTAAACAACAACAACAACTTCAAAAATAGTGTATTTTGTAAAGGACTAAGCTAAAGACTCTCTTAAGAAATAAATTTTATATTAATTTACTACTCATGCTAAAAAAATATTCACAATTTAAAAGTTGTGGAATTTGATATTTATAGAAATTCAAAGTATTTTAAAATATATAATTTCAAGAATTTTTTTATCAAATGTAAATGGAGTATAAGGTACATGACATAAGAACAAAATTGTAGCTTATGATACAAGAAACTAAAGTCTAAAACAGTTTAACATATTTTTTGTATGATTTATAATTGTGATCATTTTCCAAGATGAACATAAAATCTGAAAAAAATTGTACATTTAAAAAAAAATCATGAATATTCAACAAAGATTAACACAAAACATCTTATGTATTGTGCATGTTGCAAAAGATTTCATTGAAAATTTTTTCTTTATGAAAAAATCAAAATGACCACAAAAGGACTATAATCCTTAGGTCATTTATCATTGTTAGTTTATTTGATTGTGATTTGATCCAATAAATAAAAGACCATATGTTGCATTGATAGGTGTCATGCATTGTACAATATCAACATGTGATGAGGAGGAATATATTTGCCATTATTGTTAGTTTCATCAATACTTCATGGATATCCACCCACATGACTATTGACATTTTCAAAGTGCACAATATAATAGGTGCAAGCCATGGAAACCAAGTAAACACATTGTTAAATTCCTTTGGTTTGCTTGACAAGGCAATTGCCTACATCAAAGATGAGGGGTTTAAATTGAGTACATTAACTTCTACATTGATTTTTGTGGTTTCTTGTTATTTTTCCAACTAACATACCCATTTGTAAGGTCATGTTTTGACCATGATGTGTCAAAGGCAACTTGATATGTTATTAACCATATTAAAATTTCTACTGAATTTCAAATGAAAATTTGAAAAAAGGTCAATCATTGTTGCCAAAAAATCATTATTTGGATTAAAATCTAGGAAGGGGAAGCATGAGTGGAAGGAATATTGTATTATTGCAAGGCTATTTGCCAAGATGTTGAGAACACCAATGAAGACATAATTTGCTTCTTGAATCATCTTGTTCTAAGAAACATTAAAGTATCAAAATGTTATTTCCATTTGCTATGGATGACAACAAGTTGTGCATTTGTCCTCCAAAGTGTTTGTAATTTCAAATTTCAGGTATTGTTTTAGCCATTATAAATACATTCCTCCCTATTGTAAAACTTTGTGTTTTGAACCAAAGTTAAATATATTGATTGTTGTTGAATGCAATATCTTTTGCTTTCACCTTTTGCATTATCATGAAAGTTGATGTGGCTATGATTCAAGGTCTAAATTAACAACTAATTCATGAGACTTTGAATTAAAAATGCAAGAATTAAATTTGAAGATGACATAATCTATGAATATTTTGATTCCATTTTGGTATTTGCTTCAACTTACAATTCGCCCATAACATGTTAGCTATCATGCTTGACTTGTGTTTCACAAACGTGAAAGTTATATAAGAATTTGTGCATGCAAATTTTGGCAAAATATATGAGATTAATATTATGTATCTTCTTTTATTACAAGTGTTATTGCATTTGAACCTTGTTAAGGAAATAGTAAAGTTGACAATAGTAAAAGATGATGAATTTTCTTCCAATGGATTATGTCAAGTGATGATGTAATCATGTTCACCTTGAAGAATGAATTACAATTGTATCAATGATTGTTCAAGCAACTAGAAGACATTAAAAACTTGCTAATTGTGTGGGCAAATCATGTAGTGCAATTTTGCCATTTTTCTTTCTTGGTTTATCAAGTCCTTAGCATTATGAGATCACAAATTGAGATAGAATGAATTTTTAGTGTTTAGGGTGTCATCATTATTTCGGAAAGGTTTAGGTTTTGAATTGAAAATTTGAACCGACTTATTCTCATTATCAATAATTGGTCCAATGACATTTGTGTTGGGTGTGATGGACCCTTGCAACCTAAAGGGGCAAACCTATTATTGGGATGGTACCACTATGTTAATAAACTAAGTATACATTAAAAAAAACATGTACACAATAATCTCATGTTCAAACTAAACACAATGTATAGATTCAAACTTAAAAGATAACAATACAACTTTATGAGTGTTATTGCAAATGAACAAAAATATAAAAGATTCAAACTCACATCCTTAAATAAGCTAGGTGGTTCTTATTAATAACTAAAGTAGTTACCTAACTAAGTAAGAATTAATATACTAGTTAATAAATATTCAAGGTTAACAATTATTCAAATTATGACTTAATACATGGTAACATCTAATTAACAAAATAATTACAAATTATGACTTAAAATTTTAAAGGTCAAATCTATATTTAATACATGTTAATATATAATTAACAAAATAAGTACACATCAATATTTATAAAGGTCAAGTCTATGTTTAATACATGTTAATATCTAACTAATAACTATAAATTAACATTTGTAAATGTCAGATTTGTGGTTATTGCAAGCTTAACATTTAGATCTATGTATTGCAGGGTTAACACAATTGGAACCACTTTTAAGGAATTTTTTCAAAACTCAAAAGTGGCAAAATCATTTTTCTAGGCCTTTTAAAATAAAATAAAATCACAACTATATATATATTCATGTTTATCAATTGCATGCCTTAACATACAACTTAAAGTTTATTTTGAAATTTAAAAAATAAGAAATTATTAAAAAATTTCATTCTTAATAGAGATGGCCCTTGTAGGAATCAATAGCTTTAATTTTGAAATTTCATAGCTAAATTATATTTATTCAATATATTCCTAATGAAATTTTTAAAATTTTTACTTTAGATAAAAAATTCCCAAGAAATTTTTCAAATCATGTTTCAAATTTGTGTTCATGACCATAAAGTTCAAAGAAAGGAATCGACACTATATTCATGAACATTTTTCTAAATGGAATGATTAGGAACATCAAAATGCAAAATATTCATGATATTATTGACATTTCAAAATCTATGGAACCTAATTACTATATTCATTAAAATTTTATGAAAATATGTATTTAACGATTTCCTATAATTTTAAAAGTTCAATGGATTTAGGAAAATCAAAGTGTGATGTTCTTAATGGTACCACCAAAAGATGGGTTTGCCCAAAAACATGGTTGATTTTTTGGCATTTGAGGCAAGTTTGATTGAAGAATATAAGAAAATGTTTGAAGAACAAAGTTTATTCAAAGAATATTCAAGCTTTGATTTCATGTCACCATGGTCAAGATTTCAAGTTGTAATTTCTTCTTTCAATGTCCAATATTTCTTTTCAACATTTTGATCTCAACTTTTTGTGTGAATAATTGGATTTTGTAATTTTCTTGGTGTGTTTGCAATGTTAGTTGAAGGTGTGGTATTATGTGGGAATTGAAGACTTGCATTGTATAACAATGTTGGGTATTTCCTTATTTCACATATATATGTTGTAATTTTCTTGTGATGAAATGGGTATAACCTAACATTGGCTTAAATGGTCTTTAATAAGATGTTAATCCCTTCAAGTGTCTCAAGTTCAAATGTGCCCAAATTCCGAATTATGAGGACATATGTTGCATATATGAATAAAAAGTATGCATGTAATTGATGCGAATAAAACTTTCACATTGATAGACTTCAATGTTTTCAAATTGAAATAAATGTATTTTTTTCAAAATGTGCAGTTGGTTGTAATTGCAATCATCATTTTTTTCGCACAAGTTCAACCTTAACCCTAATAAAAAATATTACCTAAAATCCCCCCATTTTTGGGAAAATGAACATTAACCTTAATAAGGAGTTTTGGAAAATTATTTTTAAAATCTAAAAATTTCCTTGGAGGTTCTTTTAAAAAATTTAACAAGAGGTCAAAATTGATCCAAGAGTTTCTCCAAAACACAAATAACCACCCAACATTAATTCCAACCTATTGGGAAGTTTTTATTTATGATTCATGTAGTCTAATTGAAGGGATTGAACTTATTAAAGTTGTGGGGGTGATGCATGTCATTATGTGTGCAATTGAAACACCTCAATATGTTTTTAGAAGTAGAAGTCTATTTGTGAAGGACAATAGTTCATTTGTTTTGTTTGTTTGTCATGTTGACATTGCCCAAACAAAGTCATCTCTTGCCATGTTCTTGGTATTGTTGGAAAGCCCTTGGAATAGGATGCATTAAGTTGAATTCATAATGTTTTAACTTATGATGGAGAAGTTATTGAACAATTTTTTCATTGAAAATCCATTTAATCAAAGGCAAATTTGGGCACATTTTTGGTATTTTTGGAAAGCCGTAGGATATAATGAAGGTGATTTGGATTTTAAAAACCTAAGGTGTGGAAGTTATTGAATTTTGAATAATTTTTGTAAAAAAAAATTAATTAAATGAAAAAAATGGTTTTGAAAGGAAACATTAGTTTGGTAACCATTTCACATTCGGGCCAACAACATGTGTGCTACACTAGTTGTAAATAATATTGGTTTGGCTTATGATAAAAAGATGAAGCTAGAAAAGTGAATTAACATTTTTATGAAAGCTATGCATAATGACCTTTTGACTAGGAGTCTATTTTGTATTCATGTATTCATGTATAGGTTAATTAACTATATTTTGGATTGAAAATAAATAAAAATAAATAAATTTGACCTCATTTGGACAAAACAATAGATTCTAGGGAAGGAAATAACAAATAATATAAAGGTCCATCCATGGAAGATGACTATTATAAAAGATTAGTAAATGAAATAATATTATTGATCTAAAGTTAATGCATGATAATATCTATTAAATTCATAGGAAATGGGTGAATGATTCATCTAATCTCCATTCAAACATCTAAGGGGCAATGGGTGGAGCTTTGAGCTTGTTTTCCATTTCCATTCTTCCACCTTATTAGTTTATTGTGGTGCCTTGTAATAGGACTTTTGTGTATAATGAACATATGATAGAATAAACTCATTCTAATAGAACTTTTGTGTGTAACAAACATATGATTCAATAAACTCATGTGATGTTTTATTGTGGAAGAATTCACCAAAAAAACACACGTGTGTATTTGGTGAGTGATCTTTATAAGATAAGGTTTTTAGGTACATGTGATGAATTCCCCGTGAAGACTAAGGTTTAAACACACGCGAGTGATTCTATCCTAAAACATCTAAATCTCATTCTTTGTGTTATGTGAGATTTTGGTTCATCCAATCTACTTGTGCTAGAAGGTATTCATTTAAAGGATGACTCTCATATGTTTGAACCCATTCTAGGTTACTAGACCATCATATTAAAGTTGTGAGAAGTTGTAATTAATTTTACAGCAGTGCCATGTGCATTACATTTTTGACACACTTGTGGTGCTTAGTTTTTGTCATGTTCAAAGTCAAAAGCATAATTTTGCAAATGTAGAAAATGTTTTGGTGGAAAGGTTCAACGAACTAAGTTATGGTAACATGTACCCGTTATATACCCATAATATTTATGGTACATGATTTTGGGTACCCCTACCCAACCCACACATTTTCCATTCTTGACATACTTTGATCCAGCCCAAGCAAGACATTAAACTTATACTTATTCGTACCCTACCTTACACCGATTTTAAAGGTAAAGATATATTACTCACCATATTCAGTATGTTAAAAAAAAAATGTATCCTCACACAAGGATACTCATATGAACCTGAGTTTCAAAGAAAGAACCGGTGGGTGAGTGTTGGGTATAATGGACCCTTGATATATGGTTCTCAATAATGAAACAACCAGTTCTAAGATTCGACCTGTGATCAAGGTTCTTCTCCACAATGAAGGAACTAGTCATAGAAGCCTATATCCTAAAACTGCCAATTCTTTCATGAAAACTACCAGTTCTTTGAATTTTTCAAAACCCGGAATCCAGAGGTTGTTTGGTACTGATTTTTTGAAAACAGGACCAAAGCAGAGGCTCAAATTAAAATAACCCAAACCCTAGATTATTAACAAAATCAAAGAATCACACAACTCTAGTATGAAGGGGTGTTGTGCAGGTATATTGCTTTTGATATATCCTAGGACAAGGTTATATTGGGTTATATTCCGGGCATAAAACATTGTAATTTTTGGTAGATGGGTACGGTGCAGGTAATAATCACCCTCATGTACCCAGGGTTAGGGTAAGAAAACAGATATGTATTTCTAATTTATTGAGTAAAAAGAAAAAAATTGTCATACTTTGAAATTATTAAGACAGTTTTCAAATACAATGGACTTTTACTCTTTATTTTTTTTTACCCTAATTGTGTGGGTATATTTTGCATATACCCAATGGTATCAATAGGATATAAAAATTTCAAATGTATATAGTCCAGGTATGCGTTTCATTAGGGTATAATTGGTTCTAAGAAAATAAGTTAAGGCAAAAGATATACCCTACCCATACCCAATGGGTATATGTGGGTGAAAAAAGACCCACACAACTCTAGTATGAATGATTTCTTTGTACATTAAAACTACATTCATGAGGAAGGTTCTCCATATTTGTGCATATGCATAATATGACAAGATTTTAAACCCAAGATGCTCCTATGATTGACTTGCATCATCACTTGAAGGGTACTTAGGTGGGGGCTAACTTATTGTGATGGTGGGTCCATTCCCCGTACCTTGACATCTTCCAAGGATTACAAAATGAGAGGATGACTATGGATGACAATTTGCTTGACAACACAAAGCTTCTGTGTAGAAAGAGTCTATTGGTGGATATAATGATGAAACCCTAGCAAACTTCATTAAACAAAGCACCAAGCAAGCAAAGGGGGAGAAAGAAGGAACAAAGAGAGAGAGGACCCAAGTCTGAGCTAGAAGAGCAAACCCTAAAGTGGGTCACTATGGGGCATAGGAACAAATCATACACCTAATTAGTTGTTAAGCCTTGAAAGACTAAGGCCTTGGGGAAATTTGAATGTTTTTGTTTGGGCTATACTAATTCCCTTTTTTTTTCCATAAAAGAATTGCCGAATTTTTTTCAGTTTTTTGAAAACTTGGTGAAATCTGTTTGAGGATGCTCACGATTGTGGCTGCTGCATTACAAAATTGAAAAATAAAATAAAATGATGTAAACCTGCCCAACTTTATTCCAAGGAAATCAAAAGACTGGGGAAGAAATGATGAAAACAAAATGCAAGAGCCAAATAAGGACTAAATTGTGTCAAATAATCAATTAATCTAAATATTTTCATTTTAACAAATAAAATATTCTTCAAGATTCAATACTTTTCCCTCGCAATTTTTTTGTTATTTGATTTTTTTGCAGAAAATTAAGAAGGTCAACCCATATTGGGTATTGAGTCCTCCAATAGTATTTCTCCATCCAAAATGATGTATTAAATCTTTCTCAAGCCTCACCCATAAACATGAAATTACTCAACTAGCTAAACCCTAATATCTATCAACATCCTTAAACCCCATCTATTGGAAACCCATGCTAAATATCAACAAAATAAGACTTAGATTATGCACCAAAATGTCAAAAAAAGGTCCTACTATCCAAAATCAAAATAAATCCTAATAGGTTATACCTAAGGTTGAAAAACTTTAAAAATTGCCCCCCTAGTGCCAAAATGACCGCGACATGATAGCCCATATCCTAACTAGATGAATCTAGATAGATAACCTAATTGGCCCAACAAATGATACATGTGCATAATAGGGTTTCCCACAACTAATCAATATTAATGAATCATATTGGTGACCAAGTAGAAGCCCAATGTTGAACCAAAATTTCCCACCAACTAAGGTAATGCGATTATTTATTTATATTTTAAAGTATTAGTCCCTTTCTACATACCAATATGATTCATGGGCAATGGAAGTTTTGGAATTCTCCTCAAGGTTTTGATCTCATGTATACCATTTGTTATTTATTATTATTATTATTATTATTTCTAGGTGGTTGGTTGATACAATGGACCTGTAAAATATAATAGTGTAGTACCTTATTAGGTTGGGACTTGGGTGTTACATTTTTTTTTATTTTTTCAAAATTCACTTCAGTAGTAAATTTATTTTTATTTTTAGAAATTCGGGCAAGAAATATAGGGAGTTTCTTTGGTGGGTTTTCTAGGCTTTGAATCTTTAACATAATGAGACCTTTTCCAACAATTGCTAGTACTTCTTTTTTGCAAAGTTGAAGATACATAATAAAGGTGTCACTAAATTCATGCCCAATTAACCATTAGTCTTGATCCCAAATTTTTCATTTCATCCTTAGTTTTGTGTTGTTTGTAAATCTGCCAAACTGGGGATCAAACATGAAAACTGGGGATGTGGTATAATTTTGGAAGGAACTTGAAAAGGTTTAAGTTTTTGGGGTTTGGTATGTGGGGCTTTCTTGCTCTTTATCATTTGCTCCTTCTCTTGCTTTTTTATTTAGGGTTTTTTCTTTCTCAATTTTCTTTTAAAATTTATTTTTTCTTAACCTCTTCTCACCAGGGCATGCTTTTTCTCAAGTTCTTCTCTTTCACTTCTGAATTTTTTATTGTTCTTTTCTTTCTCTTGTTTTTTTATATGATAAATTTTATTTTAAACAATGAATTTTCTTTGAGTTTTATCTCCTCTTCAAAAAAATTTAATACAAAAGTGATGATGAGATTTTGTTATGATTTGGATTAAGAGGCTCAATGTTCTTTTAATGTGGGTATTTTGCTTGCTATTTTTGAAAATTCTTCAATTCACAACAGATGGAAAGGTGGGTGGGTAGTCAATAGACTTGATTTCAAGTGTTTGGGATGTTTTCATCACAATGCAAGCCAACCCAATATTGTTCAAAAACTTGACAAACTTCACTACCACTAAGTTTAAGAAGTTGGCATTCATTATGGTGCCTACCATCATTTCCCATGTTAGGTCTATAAGTGAAGCCCCAATTGTTTTTGGGAGACTACTGAAATTAAGCTGTGAGCGATGGCTCTTGAATTTTGTTTTGTTCTTAAGACATGACAAGGTCATACAATATAATTCTTTTATGTAAAACTGGTCCAAGAATTTTCTGTGTGATAATGTTCTTTTCATTTCATTTTATATCAATGCCTCGCTTGCACTTGTAGATGAAATCCATTGGCTTATGACCTAAGAGAAAGCTACTTTGGGTACCCGTCTACAAGAGATGTTGAAATGAGTAAGGTTCATTTATGGGACCCTAATTGAGATTTGAAAACCTTGGAGGGACTAAGCTCATCGGACCTGGTTCAATGGCCAAAAAAATCTACGCCATGAATAACAATATTATTTTAAACCATAGATATATGTTTATTTACATGTATGCATGATATCATGGCATTTACTATGTCATCAACATTCTTCGACATTCCATCATTTATTGGGGTTAGTGATAATATTTCATTCATGGTGATGAATTTAAGTTCTTGTTGGGGGGATCTCGCATATATGGGTAAGGAAATGTTCATAATGAGGAGGATTGGGAGACGAGAAATACTCCCAATGGAAACATGAAATTAGTGCGAATATTTAAATGTTGGTGGAGTGAGGTATTGGTGGGTTGAAAAGAAAATGGGGAAGGCTTGTGAAAAGGGTCAATAACATTAAACCAAAATATTCACATCTCTTCTAATATGTAGCACTATTTACCAAATTTATGCACAAAAAGAGGACGGACTTCACATATGAAATGATTGGTGACCATATTCATAAACCTCTAGACCATGGATGGGTCAGGGACAATAACTACATGTCTAAGCAAGTTCTAACCTTAGCCTTAAACTTTTCCTCAAAAATTAATCCTTATTCTCATTTTATTCACAAGTTAAAAATCTTCACCTTGTTCTTGTGCACATGGTTGATGTCCATTTTTGTAGCAAACAATATTGCATCTTGAATTCCAAAGCTCACTTGGTAACAAGTGCCATGGTTGGAAGATTCTTTGGTTTGGAGCTATAACACCTCCACTTTTGTCATTAGGTTTTCAATTGGACCTAACATGGAGCTTAGTGGAATAAAAGGCACAAAAATTGAGCTAGGATGTTAATTTGCTACCATGGAATTAAGAGAACTAGGAAATGCTCTTGTTATAACTGGTTTCCTTCAATGAAAATTTGCCTCTTCTTGAGCACATTCCTTGTTACATGACCATCCATTGCAAGAACACCCCCTCAAATAAACTCCCACCCTTAAACCTCTTGTTCATTAGATTACAAGTTGCCAATGCCATTTCAAACACATGTAAACCCCAAGAGGGTTCAACATGCGACCACACACTCTCAATTGGGTACCAATAGATCACACAAGTTCAATTAGGACTCCATAGATCTAAAACATTTATTTCCAAAACCATCAAACCTTAAAAACCCTCAAATGGCCACATATAAATTCAATCCAGTGCTTATAGACCTAAAATATTTGGCACCAAAAGCATTAGACCCTAAGAGGGCTCAAATGGCACCAAATAAATTCAATTCAATACCCAAATACTTGAAAGATTTCTTTCCAAAAACATTAGACCTTAAGAGCCCTCAAATGGCACCATTTAAATTCAATTCATTACCCACATACATCCTACATTTGTTTTCAAAAACATGGGACCTTAAGAGGACTCAAACGACACCATTTCAATTCAACATTCACATACTTGAAACATTTCTTTTCAAAAGCACTAAACCCTAAAAAAGGCTTAAATGGCACCATATAAAACATAATTCAGTACCAACATACCTAAAACATTTCTTTCCAAAAGCACTAAATCTTAATAGGAGTCAAATGGCACTATCTAAATGCAATTTAGTACTCACATACCTCAAACAATTCTTTCCAAAAGCATCATATTGTAAGAGCCCTCAAATGGCACCATACAAACACAATTCAATACACACAAATTTCACTCCCAACTTCCCTTCTATAGGTATTAACAATACTCACATTTGTTTGCACAAAAACTTTGGGAGACTTGGAAGACTTCACTCACAACAAGAAAGCTCATAATTGCACATGAACAAGTTCCCAAAACTCAATTGATCTAACTATTTCATTGAAACCTCCAAAACTTGGAGCCTTGGACTAACTTAATATTAATTGCATTTCTACTTGGGGTTGGATTGTACAATTAACATCTTGTCAACTTTTTCGTGAAGGTGTTATGTCATTTGACATTAGTTTCCTTTGTCATGTTACTTGGTCCACTAGAGCTTAGGTTAAAAATGACATCCCTAAACCTTTTTTTTGCACCCATTTTATTTACTTCTATTTAAAGCCTTAGTTACACAATAGACCTAATTTATTCATGCACAAATAGGATTATAAAAGCAATTATTGGATTCAAAATTGATCCACTCCCATTCTTTGGTATTAATTTTAATCAAAATCAATCGAGGGATAATTGGGATTCCCAATGCATGCACTTATTTGATTGAATGTTTTTAAAATTCACATTATAATATGCTTCATGAACATATGATCAGGATCCCTTACGAAACTTAAGAAAACCTTGTGCAACCCAGTTTTTGTGTGTGGAAAATGTGGAAACATTAATCATTCAAGCACGCCTCAAACCAATTTGCAATTCCCAAAAATGCTATTTTTGGCTTGTTAGGTAATTAAGATAATTTTCACCCTTAAATAAAAATTTTAAAAAATAATTATTTCCTTTACATATTTATCCCTGGCAAACATTAAGTGGGTGTAACGAATGAAATATAGCTCAATCTTCAACACACAAAAAAAATGCATACCACAAGAATGGCCAAGGAGAAACTAATCCTCAAAATGGGATATGGTGATAGGGTTGGGATTTGCTTAGACTTTTGTATAGTGATGTGATACAATGGTTATTACTTCCTTTCTTTCAATGGGAGGTCTTGGGTTCAAATCTTTGTATGATGAGGATATTTGTTATGGATGGCTTTCATCCAAGAAGGAAGGATTGTCATTCCCAAGGAATAGTTACATATTTCTCCCAGGGACACATGGTTCCCACAAGAAATGAGCTCAAGTTCCATGAGGGAAAATATTTATATTTGCCTGGCAAGGATTTTAGTTGTCCCCAATGTCTTTTCACTCCATCCCCATTGAGTGCCCGTCAAGTTTCCAATGTGTTCCCCTAGATGCTCCCAATTGCACAACACTCTTATTCCATTTGTTTTGCCCAAAGTTGAACTTTCATATATCATACTACTTTGGCAATTTCAGCACAACATGTTTGCTGAATAATCAATAATTATCTAGAAAACAATATTCCAGAACATTAAAAAAGATTCTCCATTTTTCCTTCACCCTCCCCAATTAATTAATAGAAACAACAATGTGTACCCAATAGGATGGTTACCCAATGCGTTTTTTTAGTGGTTAAAAGTCACCAATTTTGAACCTAAATTCGGATTTGGCTACCATGACACTAAAATTTTAGGGGATTTTGTGCAGGCAAAATTGCAAAATAGCTCCATTTTAAAGATTTGTTTTGCCATTTTTTGCTAGGCTCACAATATGGTTTACATTGTTTTGTGTTTCTAGGCTTTAAATAGGTCTACTAGCATTTTATTCATGTTCTTGATATGTGCCCATCAAGTTTTGAAAGGGTTCCCATAAAGTTCCCAATGTGTTCCTTGTGGTTTTTTCTTTTGGGGAGGGTTGGATGGAGTGGGGGTGGGTGGGATTTTTCATTTCTTGATGTGTTCCAATGAGGTTCTAAGGGGTTCCCATGAAGTTCCCAAAAGGTTCACTGAGTTCTCAATGTGTTCATCAACTCATTCCCAATAGCACCCCACTTTGATCCCAAATGAGGACTTGCCCAAAGTTGTCAATTTTTTCACCCATGCAAACGGGCCAAAGGGGAGGCACTCTATACTTTTATATTGAAAATATTCTTTTTAATTTTGAGAAGCCTCCAAAGTTTAAGTATCTTTTGGGTGATGGGCCAATCAAAATGACTCATTGCAAAAAAAAAAAAAAACTTGAGAAGCACCCCATCTAATTAATTCACAGATGAAATAAGTACCACCTTATTACCAGCGTTGGGTGGTTTTCATTTTTTTTCGAAAACCGTTGGATCCAATTTTCACAAGGGTTTGAAAACCCTACCTAATTCTCTTTTTGAATTATTAAAAAAACAAATTCTTATTACCTTATTACCAGGGCAATGTCACTATAACTAGGTTGGGCAGTGTAAGGTAATAAGGTGGTAATAAAATATTACTTTGCCCCCCCCCTATAATAAGGTATTTAAGTGTTCATTTAAAAAAATTCTCCCGTTCCCTATGTTCCGGTTTTAATAAATTCAAGAATAATCGATTATCTAAGCCGGTTTTCAAAAACGGGTTATGAGATTTTAAACAAAAACTCACAAAATCATTAAAGTTAAACTTGGGAAAATTTCACGTAGATTTTCAACCAAGAGAAAAAGACCGATACTGTGAATATCAATCCGGGTATCACTAAATGTACTGCCTTGCAATGTTCTGTGAAGACCGATACCCAGATGATACCCGACACATGGTGCAATACCCGCCCAACATTGCTTATTACCAAGTCAACATTTGAGCCAAGAGACAGAGAGAGTCATCTTTAGGGAATTGTGTAAAATGCAAGTCACGTTCACACTAAGTTTCACAACCAACCAACCAACCAATGAAGTGCCATAGCTTGTAATTTCCAAAGTTCCAATGTGCTCAAATGTGATAGATGGGTGTAGATTACCCCCTTTTTTAAAAAAAAAGTATTATAATATAATATATTGATATAATATATATTATTGAGAATTTCGGGTCCTACCAATTTAGGCACCCACAATGATTTATTTTTCCCCCTTCTTTTCCCCTCCCCAATCATTCAATGGATACACCTCCATGTGCTCAACTAGTGTGGATACGAAGACTACATGAAGGTCAGAATCTACCGATTTGGAAGATTTTCAGGCATTTCTATTTTCCATAAACTACCCTAGTGGCACATTCTATCGTGTTGGTACCTACCTAAAACTATTTTAAGACCTACCTAGCTACTTTAAGACCTGCCTAGCTACTTTAAGACCTTGCCTAAGTGGCAAGTTGCCAGTTATGGCTCCCAGTCATTTTGCGACCATTTTGTTGGCCTTGCCTTCCAAGGCAACGATATTGTTTGTGTTCAGATTCATTATAGAGTATAGAGTAACTTAAATGGATTTTGTCGAATAATTAATTAAATTTTAAATCTTAACTTTGGCACTTGATTTTTTAATTCTGAAAATTTTGACAAATAATGGCTATATAAAATAATAAACCATCCCTCTTCAAGGTTGTGGAATAGTCTAATGTGTCCAGACTTTCTCAATCTTCAAGCTTAAACTTTTGATTTTATTGAAAATTTGGCACAAACATTAAATAATTTTTCAAAAATTTGACAAAACAATTTTATTTTATTTTATGCCAAATCTGTTCAGGTACTACCAAAGGAGGTCTATTTTTATACGAGGATTTTTGAAAGATGGTATTTTGGCTTGTATTGAAACTTGAGATTAGTTGTTATAGAGTTATGATATCTTGAAGGATTTTGATTTCTTTTAGAGGATTTTTTTGAAGATTATATTTTGGCATGGTGAAATATTTTTTGAGTTTCAGTAATTCTTCTTTTGCCTTAAGATACTTTTTAATGTATATGGCAAGGCTCAGGCCACAGTGTGACAGACCCCTTGTTGTTGTTGGGTGGGTGAAATGACCGGTCCTACTCTGGGCCCATGTCCTTGTTTTTTAGCCTACGTAATTGGGCCAAGTGGAAAGGTTATGCCTCTTTATCTTGGGAGAGCTCCAAGATTTTTGACATCTTTTCTTGCTATGGAGCCCATCAATAAGGCCCATCACAACAAGAAGGCTTGTGATCTTGAGGCGTATTTAATAGAAATCTCCAATGTAGTAACTTAATGGATTTGATGATAATAGAGTTTATTTTAATTTTTTTTGGATCTATTTTTTGAGAAATTAATTGCCCAAAAGGTCAAGCTTTTGAAATTTCAAGTTGGATAGTGCCAAAAGTTTCGGAAACCTAATGGTTATAATTTACAAGCAATGCCTTTTGGGGGGGGCACGGGGGTCCTTTTTTTTTGAGAAATTAATTGCCCAAAGT
>Ga0209611_10003392_pt1 | contig 27653 bp, 25 predicted proteins | sample S1TSphgellanicum_3_FD_187693 | JGI IMG/M metagenome (GOLD analysis project Ga0209611, IMG submission 187693) | Host-associated microbial communities from peat moss isolated from Minnesota, USA - S1T2_Fc - Sphagnum magellanicum MG (SPAdes) (version 2) | ecosystem: Host-associated > Plants > Peat...
TAAAAAAGTTGAACTTTCTGACTCTTTCTCACTATTTATGTAAATGAAGGAACAGAGAAAATTCTTCCCTATTCCCCCACCTGATTAACTCAATACCCAGTTAATCAGTGTTCTAACGCCAAAGCCAGTGGCACCAACGACATTATAGCCACTTTCTTTATCTGCCCAAACAGGTCCAGCAATGTCTAAATGCGCCCAAGGAGTTTCTTTGACAAACTGCTTGAGGAAAAGCGCTGCAGTAATAGAGCCACCACCTCTAGGTCCTGTGTTTTTCATATCAGCTATGGTAGATTTCAACCCCTCAAAATATTTATCTTCTAAAGGTAATCGCCAAATTTTTTCCCCAGCAGTTTCAGCAGCTGTGGTTATTTGAGCAGCTAATTGATCATCTGGACTAAATAAACCAGCAATATCATCGCCCAAGGCAACTATACAAGCGCCTGTTAGAGTAGCTAAATCTATAATAGCGTCTACAGATAGTTTTTCGGCATATACTAAAGCATCTGCCAAGGTTAAACGTCCTTCTGCATCAGTATTATTTACTTCTATGGTCTTACCATTAGAGGCTTTAAGGACATCACCAGGATGCATCGCACGACCGCTGATCATGTTTTCTGTGACTGCGGAAATAAAGTGGACTTCCACATCTGGCTTTAACTGACCGATGGCTTTGGCTGCGCCGAAAGTAGCTGCAGCACCAGCCATATCTATTTTCATATGCTCAATTCCAGAACCAGCGCCTTTGATGTTTAATCCACCAGAGTCAAAGGTGAGTCCTTTACCGATAATGGCTAATTTCCGTCTGGGTGTAGTTTCTGGTTTGTAAGTCAGGTGAATAAATTTTGGAGGTAATTCAGAAGCTTGGGCTACTCCTAAAAACGATCCCATTCCCAGATTTTCACAATCTGCTTTTTCCAGAATCTGAATTTCTAACCCGTATTCTTGGGCAATATCTTTGGCTGTTTGGGCCATGCTAATTGGTGTGACGCTATTGGCTGGGGCTGCTACTAACTGTCTAGCTAAGATCACACCAGAGACAATTTGATCAGCACGGGTAACCGCTGCTTCCTGTCCAGCTAATCCTAATAAATCAATTGTGGCGATTTCCGGACTTTTTTCTTCGACTTCTGATTTAAAGCGATGATCTTGATAAAGTCCCAATTCTAGACCTTCAACTAGGGCTTGGACTGATGTGTCAGGGTCGTTATTCCACAATGGTAAACTTATCCCCAGAGTTTTGCTCTTCTGCTTTTTCGCAGATCTGGCGATCGCCGCCGCTACCTGACGTAAGTTGTCTAATTGCAAACTATCTGGTTTACCCAAACCTGCCAAGATGATCTTTTTAACTGGTTGATCAACCCCTAAACGGGAAAATATCAGGCTATTTGCTTTACCAGTAAATTCTTCTTCTGCAATCAACTCTTGGATGATCCTAGCGAATCGGTCATTTAGGGTGGCTAAATCCCCAGTTAACTCAATTGCGCCTTCAAAGAGACCAATGGCTAGTGTATCACCTGTCCAGTTAAGTAAAGTCTGATTACTCAGTTGAATAGTCATTTTCGTTATGTTATGTAAACTATCCTGCTTGTACCAGTATTACTTAAATTTTATCGTTTATCAGGTGAGGGGAAACAAAGGAGTGGGATGAGAGGTAGGAATTTCCCAGGATAATTTTGTCAGAAACCCCTTGGCGGCGAGGATTTCATAGAGGTTTACATCCTCCTCTAATAAACAAGCATGACCGCTCTCAGGTAAGATGACTGTTTGGGAATTGGGTAAAACATTCATTAACCGCTCAATTTCTTGACGAGAAGGTAATAATTGATCGCGATCGCCAGCAACCAGTAAAACAGGTTGTTGTAGTTGTTGCAGTTTTGCCAAATCAATCGAGAACTCCCGCAGTAAGGATAAACGCCAGTTAACTGTCTGCGACGGTATAGAACGTAAAGTTCTCAGGAGTTCATAGCGCACACTTGGAGAAATTCGGGGTAAAGTAGCGAGAAAGGGTAGTAGCGCCAAAGCTCCAACTGGATAGAAATAAGCGGGAACAAAATTGGTAGCTTGGGATATCCAACTAAACCAGGGACTTAGATGAAAAGAAGATGCTGGATTGATTAAAACAATGTACTCAAATAAATGCGGTGCCAGAATTGCCAATTTCATTGCCAAACAGCCGCCAAAGGATTCACCACAAAGGTAGACTACTTGTTGGTAGCCTTTTGCTAGTTCGGCATAAATCAAGTTGAGAACGTTTTGCGTCAGGACATCCCAATTAGTCATGTCTTGCTTGGGTATCACCAAACAACGCACATCAAAAGCCATTTCTAATCCAGCAGTTTGGGTGCGCAACAGTTGACCAGTTCCATCCATTCCAGGTAAATAGACAAACAAGGGATAACCTAGCCTTAATTTTTTAGGAGTCAAAAAACAGGGCTTAAGTTCAATTTCTGGCATTTTGAGCATTGAATTTGGTTTTTTCGCTCTTCTTTCTAATCTACCGCTAAATTGGTTCAAATTGCTGATTTAAGCCAGCTTTTTACCTGGTACATCAACCTTTCTAGATAAAAAATAACTCAGTCTGAAGTTAGAATTACAGAATTCAGTAAAGATTGCATGAATCATATATAGATATGAGATGAAGCAAAATTCCGCTTCACGGTTCTAGCTAGCTATCAGTTCAACATGTTGAACATCTGGGAGTGCCAAATATTATTTTGTGTTGTTTCATCAGGGAAATGCATTTATTTACCAGAGCAAAGTCAATCTAATTCTACATAGTAGAAAATAGCTTTTCAGCAGATAAATTTGTTAAGATGAGTCTGTTGTTTGCAAAAATAGCCGCAATGGTATATAATTGCGTAGTTTTGCCGACACAATTGCCAAAAAACCGGTTTAATAACTAATTTTAATTTGGGTTTAATTTTGGATGAATCTAGTGAATCAATCAGAAAAGACTTTCGTATTGACAACCCCTCTGTACTATGTTAATGATGTACCTCACATCGGCAGCGCTTATACAACAATCGCAGCAGATGTAGTAGCTAGGTTTCAGCGTATATTGGGGAAACATGTAATATTAATTACTGGTACAGACGAACATGGTCAGAAAATTCAACGTACAGCCGAAAATTTGGGCAAAAATCCCCAAGCATTTTGCGATGAAATAGTACCCAGCTTTATCAGTTTGTGGAAATTACTGAATATTCAATATGATCGCTTTAGCCGCACTACCGCAACGAATCACCAAGCGATCGTCAAAGAATTCTTTCAGCGAGTTTGGGAAAATGGAGATATTTACTTAGGACAACAAATAGGTTGGTATTGCGTATCTTGTGAAGAATTTAAAGAGGAGCGAGATCTGCTCTCTGGTAATTTTTGTCCGATACACTCCACGAAAAAAGTAGAGTGGCGAGATGAACAAAATTACTTTTTCCGGTTATCGAAATACCAAAACCATTTAGAAGCGCATTACCAATCCCATCCAGATTTCATTCAACCCATAACTCGGCGGAATGAGGTAATTAACTTTGTCAACCAGGGATTACAAGATTTTTCTATTTCTCGAGTCAATTTAGATTGGGGTTTTCCTGTACCTACAGACCCTAAGCATACTTTATATGTATGGTTTGATGCTCTACTAGGTTATGTCACAGCTTTACTGGAACCAGATGCTGAACCTAATTTAGCTAACGCCATCAAGACAGCCTGGCCATTTAATTTACATCTCATTGGTAAAGATATCTTGCGGTTTCACGCAGTTTACTGGCCAGCTATGCTGATTTCTGCGGGTTTACCTTTACCAGAGAAGGTATTTGGACATGGGTTTTTAACAAAAGACGGGCAGAAAATGGGTAAAACTTTGGGAAATACTCTCGATCCCGTGGGCTTAGTTCAAACTTATGGCAGTGACGCAGTTCGTTATTACTTCCTTAAGGAAATCGAATTTGGTAAAGATGGAGATTTTAATGAAGTTAGATTCATCAATGTTCTAAATGCAGATTTAGCCAATGACTTAGGTAATTTGTTGAATCGCAGTTTGAATATGGTGAAAAAGTACTCTGTGAGTAATTCCTTATCGATCGCTCCTGCGGCTATTCCATTGGATAACCCTTTGAGGACGATTGGTTCATCTTTGGGAGAGCGGGTTAAGCAAGCTTATGAATCACTAGCTTTTAATGAAGTCTGTCAGTCTGTTATGCAGCTAGTACAGAGCAGCAATAAATATATTGATGAACAAGCACCTTGGTCATTATATAAGCAGGAAAGACAAGCAGAGTTAGAAGTAGTGTTATACGCAGTTCTTGAATCTGTGAGACTAGCTGCTTATCTTTTATCTCCTGTTATTCCCAATATCAGCAGTGATATTTATCAGCAACTGGGTTGGGGAATAGACTTTAACAATCAAAAAGAAAGTGAAATTACTGCTCCTTTTATTAACCATGCAACATGGGGCATACTCTCAAATGAACAAGAGTTAGGTACAGCAAAACCTGTTTTTAAACGTATAGAACTTCATAAAGAAGACTAGTACTTGCTATGTTGTGATTTGATTAAAATCTACTTGGGGCTGATCAAAAAGCCCCTGTGTCTTAGCATAAGTAGATCTAAATAATCATGCAATTTTAGCTATTTGGAGCTTAAGGGATAATAATTGAGGTATGACAACAATGTTGAATAATTTGGAAAATGACTCGATATTCACACCGGAACAAGTTTTGGAAAATCGAGGTCGTGTAGCTATATTTATTGATGGCTCAAATCTATTTTATGCAGCGCTGCAACTAGGTATAGAAATTGATTATACTAAGCTACTGTGCCGCTTGACAGGAGGGTCACGACTATTGCGTGCTTTTTTTTATACTGGAGTTGACAGAACTAATGAAAAGCAACAGGGTTTTCTGTTATGGATGCGCCGTAACGGTTATCGCGTGATTGCTAAAGACTTAGTTCAGTTACCGGATGGGTCAAAAAAAGCTAATTTGGACGTGGAAATAGCTGTTGATATGATGGCGTTAGTAGATTCTTACGATACCGCCGTTTTAGTTAGTGGGGATGGAGATCTAGCCTACGCAGTCAATTCAGTCAGCTATCGTGGTGTACGGGTGGAAGTCGTGAGTCTTCGCTCCATGACTAGTGATAGCTTAATCAATGTGAGCGATCGCTATATTGATTTAGAAGCGATCAAAGAAGATATTCAGAAAACCCCCCGTCAAGGCTATCCCTATCGACCATTATCCGGTATTGGATTTTTGGAAGACCCCAGAGATAGTGAAGGACATTTAGAAATTCCTGAATAAAGCACATGATTCTGTAAAATTTCTTATATTTCCCGATAATAATGTTAACCCAACAAGACAGAAAAAATGGGAGCGAGAGTTTCAGACCAAGCAAGGTTAATGGTCAGAAAAATTTCCTCAAATTACCTTTTCTCCTATTTTTTTCGTCTTTCAAATTCCCATTTAACTGGCGACAATTTCCTGTCACATTTCTCTTACTGGTTACTTTGTTTTCTTGTAGTCAAAAATCTGCGACAATACCTGATACAAAAGTCTCACCCCAGGGAAATTCAGATAGTAACTTGATTTTTACGGGTGTAGATTTAGAACAATTTGATGAAGTCGGTAAACCTCTATGGAAAGTTAAAGCTAAACGAGCAAAATATATCAAAGAGAAGCAAGTTGCTCAAGCTGAAAATCCTAATGGTGAACTTTATCAAGATGGGAAAGTAGTCTATACAATTAAAGGACAAAAAGCAGATATTGTACAAAATGGTAAGCATTTAGTTCTGAAAGGGAAAATTTTAGCTACAGACCCAACTAATGGGATTATTTTGCGAGGAAATGAATTAGAATGGCTTCCTCAACAGGGCTTATTGGTTGTACGCAAAGATTTTCACTGTGTACATAAACAGTTACAAGCAGTAGCAGCGGAAGCCAGGGTGAAAACTCGTGAACATTACGCAGAATTTTCCGGTCATGTAATAGCTGATTCCTTTGATCCCCGATTACAAATTAGAACTGAGCGGTTACTCTGGCAATTTCAAGCACAGAAATTGAGCAGCGATCGCCCTGTTCAAATAGACAGCTATAAGAATCATCAAATAGTGAATCGGGGAACAGGTAATGCGGCTGATGTTGACTTAAAAACCAAAATAGCTACTCTGAAGCAGAATGCTCAACTATTACTATCAGACCCGCCAATTCAAGTGAATAGCAATTCTATCACTTGGGATGAAAACAACGAAGTTGTCACGACAAATTCTCTTGTACATATTTTTCATCGAGCCGACAAGATAAACATTACAGCCGACCGGGGTAAGTTATTAATACCTGAAAATACGGCTTATTTTACAGGTAATGTTTATGCTATTGGAGCACGTCAACAATCTTTAAAATCCCATCAACTCACTTGGTATCTCAAGCAAAAATTCCTATCAGCGCAGGGAAATGTCATTTATCATCAAATCGATCCAAAATTAAATTTTCAAGGTGAAACCGCCACCGGAAACCTGCAAACAGAGGACATTATCGTGAAAGGAGGTAGTACATTTGGTAGGGTTATTACAGTAATTATTCCCCAGCCAGCACAGAAGAAACAATAATATAAGGGAAATATTTGTAGGGGCGCAAGGCCTTACGCCCCTACCACCCAACGATTCTCTATGACCATGATCAAGTCATCAGTTTTTCACTAACCCCCATAGAGTTGATTTTAGTACATCTCTAACCTCTTTAAAGGATTTCGCTATGGGATGTTTATTTTGCAAGAAGACTTTAGCACAATTACGTCCGGGCATACCAGATATAGAACCTCCTGGATGCGTTCCCGCGCCAGTCAGGAATAAATTCTCAATGGGAGTTTTATAATTAGCTAATTCTGGTAAAGGGCGGAAAAAGATCATTTGCTCCATAGTCATATCAACATGATAGTAATTTCCCTTGTATGCGCCTAATCTCTCCCCTAATTCCGCCGGGCTTTCTACACGCCGAGCAATAGTAGCTCTTTGGACGTTAGGGGCGTAAGTGGCTAATTTGGCAATTACTTTATCTGCTACTTGATTTTTCAGTTCATCTGTCCAACCTGTACCCTTCAAACCTGTTCCAGATGCATGAGCAATTTGATAGGGAGCAAAAAATTCAATCCATAATGTATGTTTACCTGGTGGTGCTAAGGAAGGGTCAAGGGCACTGGGCATAACTACATACATTGATGGATCGGAGTCGGGTATTTCTCCCCAATTACATTTACTGTGTGCTTGTTCCACATGGGCCATCGAATCTGCAATTAAAATGGAGCCGATTAAATATTCATCTTTATGTTCATGGTAAGGAAAGTGTAATGGTTCGTCTAGAGCCAAATCTATTTTCAAAATGGTTTCGTTATTATTGACGATCCGCCGCTCTAATCTTTCCCATAGTTCCGTATCTACTGCATCCACATCGCTTTGATCAACCATTTGCAGAAACAGGCGTTGAGCATCAATGTTAGAGATTACCCCATATTTAGCTAAGTATTCCTGTCCATTTTGTCCGCGGACACCAACGGCTTTACCATCATTGATTAAGACTTTTTTCACATGCTGCTCCGTTAAAATAGTACCGCCCTTACTGGTAACTAAATTAACTAATGCCTTAACTAATGCGCCAGTACCACCACGAGGTCTGGTCATACCTGGATGGTGACGCATCGCCATCATCATTACACCAACAGCGAGATTTTTTTGTGAGGGGGGTACACCCAATTCGGAAGCAAGTCGAGAAAGTGGTGCTTTCAAAAATTCTTCATCAAACCATTCATTGAGAATATCTTCTGCGCTATTAAGCATAGTGCGCACAAAGTCTAAACTCTTGGATGGAGAACCAATCACCGAAAATAGATCTTTAAATTTGTCAATGTTATAGTTGGCAAAAATATCTATAATTGATTTTGGCGGCGCATTGAACACAGGAATCATAGCGTTAATTGCTCGTTGCCAATAATTGATAAATTCTGCATATTTTTTGGCATCGCGTAGGTTATAACGAGCAATTTCAGCACAAGTTCTGTCTAAAGATTTATGTCCTAAGAAGTATTTTCCATCAGGGTGAGGACAAAAAACAACAGGATCGCATTCTAGATATTCCAAACCATATTTCGTCAGTTCCAATTCTGCAACAACTGGACCCAAATGAATAAATTCATGATCTATAGCACATAAATTAAATTTAAATCCTGGTGCTTCTGGTATACATTCTTCTGTTGTCGCTGCTCCTCCAGGAACAGAACGCTTTTCTAACAGCAGTACACTATAGCCAGCCTTGAGTAAGTAAGCAGCACATACTAACCCATTATGTCCCGCACCAATAATTACAACATCATACTCCTGCATATTTTTTTAATAACTAATTCACTTCTATCTTTGATGTTAGAAGACTTTTCTGTCAGCGATTAACCCCAAATCATACTCAGAAGAAGGGAGAAAAACAAAATCCCTCTCCCTGTGAGAGAGGAATTTTGGGTGAAGAGTAGGTGAAGAGTAAAATCTTGCAACAGGTTCTAAAAGATTGGGAATAACTCTGGTTTATTCTTCTTCCTCTTCCTCTTCCTCATCCTCATCATCATATTCTCCATAAATTTCGTCTATCAGTTCTTGTGCTCTTTCATCAGAAATACGCAGAACTGATTGTAGTTCAGCAATATACTCTTCTTCTGCTTCAGGTACTTCTTCATCAGCACCCAAGGCTAAAATAGTGGTAACGTAAGCAGCTTCTCGATAACTGTCATCTGGAAGAGAATCAATTGCTTGAGCAATTAATTCTTCATGGTCTTCTTCTTTGAACAATTTGAACACTTGATCGCTTAATTGTTCAAAGTCCTCGTCGGCGAAATCATCGAATAAACTGATTTGGCTGAGTGCATCAAGCAAATATTCTTCATTACCTTCAGAAGATTCTTCATCTCCTGTAATTAGAGAAAATAGCCCAATAATCCCAATACCAACTTTTGGATCTAGTGTGGTTGAACTATCACTGCTTTTTTGGGGCAACTTGCGTTTAGACATAACTATCCTTTAACAACTCCATCAATAGGTGAATAAGTGAATGTTCGTAATTAGAATGTTTGTTAACAGCTTGACTAGCCAAGAATTCCACCATTCTAGGAGATTTTACCTGAAGTTCAGAGTTTTGTCTTTACCTTTTTAGTCAGAAATATCAGACAAAACTCTGCTTGGCTGAATTGCTTGATGTTACAGCTTTGTCCCGCATTCAGCACAGAAATTGTGACTGGGTGGGTTTTTGCTACCACAATTATTGCAGATGATCGCCTCTACCTGGGTTTTTGGTATTTGCTTGGGTAAGCCAAGCATCTGGGCATTGTTTTTCCCTGGTGCTACCATAGGATAACAATTTTCGTCTCTGGTAACTTTGGCGTTAACTATGACTGGCCCATTATGTGCCAGCATCTGGGCGATCGCCTCTGATAATTCCTCGTGACGGCTAATTACCATCCCTTTAATCCCATAAGCTTGTGCCAATAATTCAATATCTGGCATTCCGACTTCCATATTAGAGCAGGAATAACGCTGACCATAAAAGGCTTCTTGCCATTGGCGGACCATTCCTTGCCAGCCATTATTGATGATTACTGTCTTGACATTAATTCCATATTGTGCTATAGTGCCTAATTCCTGCAAACACATTTGAAAACTGGCATCACCGCTAATACAGATCACTTCTGTATCGGGAAAAGCTACTTTTGCGCCCATAGCTGCGGGTAAACCAAAACCCATTGTTCCCAAACCTCCACTAGATATCCAGCGTCTCGGACCATTTTTCAGGAATTGCGCCGCCCACATTTGGTGTTGACCTACATCTGTAGTATAAAAAGCATCAGGTGCTTGACGACCAATTTCCACAATTACCTCTTGTGGTGAAATACTGTCAGGATAATGAGGTACTACCAAAGGATACTCTTTACGCCAGCGACTGATTAAATTTAACCACGCTTGATTTTGATTGGGTTTGACTTGATTGCTGGGGCTTTGACATCGATAGAGTAAGTCTTGGAGAACATGCTTGACATCCCCAACTATTGGGACTTCGGGAACCCGATTTTTGCCAACTTCTGCTGGGTCAATATCTATGTGAATGACTTTAGCACGAGAGGCAAATTCATCTAACTTACCGGTCACGCGATCGTCAAATCTTGCGCCAACACAAATCAACAAATCACAATCGGTAACAGCAAAATTTGCATAAGCAGTACCATGCATTCCTAACATTCCCAAAGATAGGGGATGATTTTCATCAAACGCCCCAATACCCATTAAGGTTGTAGTTACAGGAATATTAAATAGTTCTGCTAACTGTTTAATTTCACCATGAGCATGAGCCGCAATTGCGCCTCCACCCACATATAACAATGGTCGGCTACTCTCGCGGATTAACTGAATCGCGGCATTAATTTGTCTAGGATTACCCTTGACTGTGGGACGATATCCAGGTAATTTAATCGAACCTGGTTCTACGGGAACGTAGTCAAATTCTTCCAGAGCTACATCTTTGGGAATATCGATTAACACAGGTCCAGGGCGACCAGTAGTAGCAATATGAAAAGCTTCCGCCACGATTCGCGCCATATCTCTAGGGTCGCGGACTACATACGAATGCTTGACAATGGGTAAGGTAATACCATAAATGTCAGTTTCTTGAAAAGCATCTGTACCAATTGCTTGTCTTGCTACTTGTCCTGTCACTACAATCATAGGTATAGAGTCCATGCAAGCAGTAGCAATACCAGTCACCAAATTCGTCGCACCTGGTCCAGAAGTACCAAAGCACACACCTACTTTACCAGTAGCACGGGCATAGCCATCAGCAGCATGAGCAGCACCTTGCTCGTGTCTGACCAAAATGTGTTTAATAGTGCCAGTTGCTTCTACTTTATACAGGTCATCATAAATCGGTAGAATAGCACCACCAGGATAACCGAAAATATACTCAACTCCGTGACTACGGAGACTATCTAACAACGCAAAACCACCAGAGGCTTTCTGGGGAATGGCGATTTGAGGAGTTAAGTTAACGCTAGGAATAGATAAGTTTTGATTATCTGCTTGTGGGAGATGAATGGAAGAAGACGATCGCACGGTTAACCTCAAGATTAGTAATTAAGGCTTAAATTCTGGGTAAGGAATTCTATTTTAATCGAAAAGTGGTGTCAGAGCTATCAAGGGAACTCTCTTTACCTACTCTAGATCACATCTTGTAACACATTACGAGTATTTTTCCAAGCCCAAACACCTATAGCACATACCAAAATACTCATACCTACTAAAACAACTTTTAATCCGAGAAAGTCGGTTAATGGTCCAGTAATCGCTAAAGGTAACGACAAAGCAATATTCATCAAATGATTTTGAAATCCGAAGACTTTACCATGCATAGTAGGTGGTGTTTGCTGTTGAATTAAGGTTTGCATCGGGACAGCAATCAAAGAAGCAGCCAAACCAAAAAAACCACATAATACTAGAGCTAGTCCTAGATTAGGCATGAAGGAGATGACTCCTAATACCAAACCCATGGTGAGAAAACCGATTAGGGGTAGGGGCTTACGATGGAATTTCATACTCCAATGTCCCAAGATTGCGGCTCCTGTTACCATTCCCACTCCAGCAGCGGCGAGAAAAAACCCAAATTGTTTTTCTTTTAAGCCAAACACAACTGCTAGTCTAATTGCTAAGACCGTTAATGACGCAAATACACAATACAAAGTGATCATTTGCAGCATGGCATTCCGTACCAAGCGATTTTTTTTGATATAGCTCAAGCTATCTCTAAATTCTGCCCAAACCCTAACTCTTCCTACTTGTCGTTTAATTAGCTTGCGTTCTGGAGACTTGATTAGTTGTACAAGGATAGCGGAAAAGAAGTATAGCGCAGCAACTACTAGTGCTTGACTATAATCTTGGTGTAACCAGCTTTTTGCCCAACTCAATATCGGCTCACCTATAGCAAATCCCACAATTATAGCACCCATCATTGTACTGATGAATAAGGCATTTGCTGCTGTTAAGTTTTCCTGTCTCACCAGCAGAGGAATCGCTGCTTGTTCTGCTGGTGCGAAAAACTGGGTCACAGTAGAAATGGCGAAGGTGACGATTAAGAGAAAGACCAGGTCTTGTGGAAGGAAGGGAATTAACAGTGTTAGTAGTCCGCGAATAACATCTGAGCCGACCATGATTGACTTTTTGGTCAGGCGGTCAACCAAGATACCACCAGCAGAACCAAATAAAACTGCTGGTATAGTAAACGCTACCATCAGACTAGAATACATGGAATTTTCTGCTAATCCTGGTAGTGGTGGATAATTTTCCAATAAAGCAATCATCAATACCAGGAGAATTTTATCCGCTAATTGAGCAATTAATTGTCCAACCCACAGGAACAGAAAATTCCTGTTTTTTAGCAGTGCGCCAAAGCCGTTATTCACAGCAGTAGGTTCGGTGGGAAACATTGGAGTACTGGGGAATATTGACTAAGGTAAGGTAAGTAGATATAACAGTCTGTTAACAGAGTAGGAAGTATTGACACGCCAGAGACTAAATTTATTTTTCTTGTTAATAATTTTAGACAGACTAAGTTTCACAATAACGAGACAACAATAGATGCAAAAACTCTACAGCACTTAACTTGGTTGGGGATGGGGAGTCATTTGCGACTGAATCTACCCAGAAACCTGGAACAGCTTCGGGCGATCGCCACATGGATAAATGTTCGACTGCTGGCTCGGCATAAAAATTATCTTTTCCGCTACCTAGAATTGCCGAACTCCAATGGGTAAAATAATCATGGCTTAAGCGATGATAAGGAAAATTCCCCCAAAGAGGGATTCCCCATCCGTCGATCGCAATAAATGCTTTCACCTTACCCCCTAATAACTGCCAACCCAAAGCTGCACCTATTCCTCCTACAACCCCAGCGCTAAAACTTACGAATACAATAGGCAATTCTAGCTTATTCTTCAGGCGATCGCTTAAAAACTGTAAAATATGCCATGCTGATACAGGTAAAATACCTTCTCCGGGAAAAACTAGTATATCCACTGAAGTTAAATGGCTGGCAAAATCTGTTTTAGTATGCAAACATGCTGCCATAAAATCTTCGGTTATTTTGGCTGCATGGATTCCAGGACAAATAACTATTTGCATGAAATTGTTTATTCACAACTCCTCATTTACTACATTCGATCAAACTTTTGGATGACGTTTAAAATTTAACATTATTTTGATAAGTAATTCAGCCTGAAGATAGATAATCTGATTTTTCCTTTATCCTATCCCCTGGGATAGGATAATATACTTGAGAAAGGTATTTTGCTATTTTTCGTGATATTTGAGGAATTAACCAGTGGTTGCGACACCAGAGAAGCTACAAGCACAACAGGATCATCATCAGCATAAATCAGAGGAAAACCGAGTCGCCGTATTGCTCATGGGCTATGGTGAAGTTGAAAGCTATGAAGATTTTGCTAACTACAACGAACAAGCTTTAAATCTACTCACAGCCAAATTCGCTCCCGTACCAACTTGGATTTATCCACCACTTGCTAAAATCTTGGCATTATTTGACCGTCATGAGTGGGGACATACGCATAATGACTTCATCTCTCCCCATAATGCTATCTTTGAAAAGCAGCGGGCTGGGATTGAACACGAATTACAACATAAATGGGGTAGCAATGTTCAAGTATTCAAAGCTTTTAACTTCTGCGCTCCTTTTCTTCCAGATCAAGTTTTAGCGGAAATTAAAGCAGAAGGATTTAGCAAAATTCTCATCTATCCTTTATTGGTTGTCGATTCCATCTTTACTAGCGGTATTGCGATCGAGCAGGTAAATCAAGCTTTAGTAAGTACAGACAGCGATAAAAAAGTTGAACACTGGGTTAAAGGACTGCGATATATCCCTTCTTTTTACAACAAACCCGAATATATCAACTTGATGGCGCAGTTAGTTGTGGAAAAAATCGATGCTGATCTAACAACTGCTTTCCTCGCTTCGCAAATCGGTATTGTATTGATGAATCATGGCTGTCCTCATAAAGCGAAAGGCTTCACTTCTGGAATTACAGAAAGTCAGGTACTTTATGATTTGGTGAGAGAAAAATTGATTAACCGATTTCCTCTCATTTCTGTAGGTTGGTTGAATCATGATACGCCTTTGATTGAATGGACGCAACCCAATGCAGAACAAGCTGCTAAAAATCTGCTGCAATTGGGTGCGAAAGCGATAGTATTTATGCCAATTGGCTTTGCTACAGAAAATCATGAAACGCTGTTAGATGTACACCACATTATCCATGCTTTAGCAAAACAGTATCCAGATGTGGCTTATATACAAATGCCATGCGTTAATGATCATCCGCAGTTTTCAGCAATGGTTGCTGAATGGGCAAATGAGTATATTGCTGAATTAATGCAATTAGATGGTACGGCGGTTAATTCCCAATTAGGGGCTGTTCATCATCACCACCATCACCATTAATTGGGGTGGGGGCGCAAGGCCTTGCGCCCCTACATGTATGAATATTAGCGAGATATTTGTCTATGCAAGAGCATATCCTGTATATTGTCGAATATCTTCCGGGTGAAATGCTAAAACTATTTTATCTTTAGGAATTCCTGCTGCTTCTAATTCATATGTGACACCATCCTCAGTCCGATCTCTTTGTACCCAGACTTTTGACCTTACAAAAGCACTCCAGCAATACGCCGCAGACCACGCCACCGAAACTCCTGACCAAGATGTACTGAGAGCGTGTAACATCGTTTATTTCCGGAATCATTGATCTAATCCCCCCGTGTGGAGATAAGATTATGCTTAAGAGATCGGTACTTGAGCTAGAATCTGAACTGGAATCAGCAGTATAATTACCAGCAATAATTAGCCTTGTCGTGTGTTATTTTCTATTTCTTAACGAGGTGGGCGATAGCGAAGCGCTGCTGCAAGCAGTTCGCGGAATATATCGAAGATAAGCCCATCAAAAACTTTGTAGAGTAGGGAAAATTCCCATATTTGGCAATCTATTCCCCTTGGAAAAATTTCCTTATGATAATATCTATCTCCAGAAAGAGGAAAAGTAGTTAAGGCTTAAATTACTATAGAAACATGTTCCACCAGATTCTCCCTCTCAGATCAGATATTACTGAGAGGGCGGTCGGTAGAATGCAAATTCTCTCCCTTTGGGCCCGTGCGGGTCTGGGGGGAGAGAATTTGGCTTTTTTTTGGATCCGTATTAACCTTCAAAGAAAACTCCTGCTTCCCCTGCTCCCCTACTATCTAATTAAATCTTGGAATTCTGGTTCTTTCTTAATGGGATCAAAATCAATATCCGTGAGTATCTCTGCCTTATACACTCAGGATTTAGTTGTATCGCTTTTTGCAAGTTTTGTACTGCTAAATCAACCTGTTTTTGGAGAGAGTAACATGCTGCTTTATTATAATAAGCAGATGCGTAATCTGGGTTGATGTTTAATGCTTGGTCAAAACTAGCGATCGCCTGATCATCCTGACCCAATTGAACCAAAGTATAACCGCGCTTATCCCAGATTTTAGGGGAGTTTGGTTGAAATTTTAAAGCTTGATCGAAGGACAATACTGCTGAATCCAATTCTTCTAACTCCAATAAGGATAAACCACGGTTTAACCAAGCTACTCCATCTTCAGGTTGAATTTTCGTCGCTTGGTCAAAACACTGGAAGGCTTTTTGATGTTTACCCATTTTACCCAAAGCTACACCGCGATCGCACCAAGCTTGATAATAATTGGGCTGGATTTTTATCGCCATATCGTAGGAAGCGATCGCCTCTGAATAACGCTTGAGTCTGGCGAGAGCTATCCCGCGCTTTAGCCAAATTTCAGCTTGATCGGGATGATTTTTCAGGAATTTTTCGTAACCATTAAATGCTGCTAAATAATCTTTTTGGACAAATAGCACATCGACTTCTTTGAGAAAATTAGCATCAGTTTCAATATTTGCGACTTCGGAATTTACAACTTCGGAATTTATCACTTCTGATACTTTTGGGATTTTCTCAGTTGATTTTGGCAAATTTGTTTCCTGATGCTGATTTATATCCAATTTAAGTTTCGCTAATTCTTCGACAAAATCAAATTCCAGTTGTTCTAGTTTTTCTAAAGTGAGATTTTGGCGTTGTTCAGCTAATTTGTATAATTCAGAGAATTGGGTAGTAACCTTTCTCGTGGATTTTTCAGTGGATTTTTCTAAATTTTCGATAATTGACTTTTGGCGTTGTTGAGCATCAGCTTCTAGCTCTGATATCTTCTGGGTAAAAGCAAATTGTAAGTTAATCAAATCTTCAATAATAGTATTCTTCTGAATTTGAGCATCAGCTTGTAATTGAGAAATTTGCTCTGCAAAAAGCTGATTCAATTCTGCCAAATACTTGATTACAGCATCTTTATGGCTTTGAGTATCTAACCGAATTTGGGATAATTGAGTATCCGTTTCTAAATGGGATTTAACTAGATTCTCAGTTACAGTATCTTTTTGCTGTTGAATCTCAAAACTGAAAGTTTCAGTCCTGGCTATAAAATCCGAGTGAATTTGCTCTATATTACTCAGAATTAAATCTCTCCTTTTCTGAGCATTTACCTGGATTTCAGTTAATTCAGTAGTTAGTTCAGATTCTAATTTATGTAAATTTTTAATTATCAAGTCTTTTTGCTGTTCAACTGATAAATTCGCTACTTCCAATTGACTAGATAGTTGAGATTCCCATAGCTGAATTTTATTCCTAGTATTCTGAATCTCATTTTCTAAAACTAAACAAAGTTCTTGTTCTTTTCTGGGTAGTTCAGCTAAACAAGTAGATATAGTTTCTGATTGAGTTTTAATTTCCAGTTTCAGAGTATCAACTTCTTGTTCCAGTTCTTTGGTGATATTTTTGGCTCTCTGAAGTATATTTTCGCTATTCTGCTGAATGGTATTTAAGCGGGATTGTAATGGTTCTATCCCTTGCGTTTGTCTGAGCGTGCGATCGCCCATTTCTCTCATCTCACCTATTTCTCTCATTATGTTGCGACGCAGCGACCATAAGAGAGCAAGTAAAACTAGAGGAAATAAACTTAAAACTGTTAACCAGATACTGAATAGTGCTATTTTACGATTAAAATCATTCGCAAAATCAGTTTGAGTTTTTAGTGGAGCGTGATTTATCGACTTTGATTTGATTAAACCTGGAAGCGCCTGTTTTTTGCTTGTTGGTGAAGGAGTAACTTTAGCTGCTATTAATTGTCCGTTAACTAAAGCGGGATATATCAAGAAGGGTAAAAAAACAATAGCGCTTTGCCAAATAAAAGTTAAGCGTACCAAGTTCTTACTCTTCATAATACTCAAAGCTCGCAATATTTCAGTCTCTTTCATGGTGAGGTGTAGACACCAGGTTAATACCTAGTCTAACCCTAAAACCGTTTAGTTAAGAGACTGTTTGTAAAAGATTAAGAAAACGCTAAAATCGCCCTTATCCCTAGCCCCTCTCCCAAGGTGAGAGGGATTGAGTGTGAGGGCGTTACGCTAATATTCAAATCAATTTAAAGCTCCCCAGGCCGGATTCGAACCAGCGACCAATCGATTAACAGTCGATCGCTCTACCACTGAGCTACTGAGGAACGCTCATTTACTTTCATCATTCTAAACTTAAAGAGAGATTATGGCAAGTACTTTGACAAAAAAATCTGGATTTTTTTAGTTGTTAGCACAATATTGGCGCTAAAACTAGCCCAAAACTTGGTATTTAGAAAGTTTTAAGGAACTATCATCAGGATTTATAACCCCATTCTTAACTCAGACAAGCGCTCTCTAGAGCGAGCATCCAATCCACTCATGAGAAATCTACTCTTGGGATGCTTTTTTTGTTGATATCTATAACGCATTTGGCAAACAGTAGCTTTTACCTCGCCGCACAGTTGTTGTGCTGAGAGCCATTCAGCCCCATACCCTTGAACCGTTAGCTGCTGGGCTCGGTCTGAAGTCGCGACAATTACACGATGGATCTGGGATTGAGCTATTTGCTGACGTAGGGATGCACAAGCTTTTTCAATATATGTATCTGCCGTTTGCCCAAAATCTGTGTAATGTACTGTTAACAAGTCGGTCACAGTCTCTTTAGTGCTAGAAGAGTCTTGATATTGAGAATCAAACACAACTTGTGTTTCATAACCCTGAAAGGAGCTATAATTAATCATAGCTTCTATCAGTTCGCATCGAGATGCTTCTAATCCAGCATGGTCACGGGTTTTCTTCAAGCAAGGCCAGATGCCTATTATATTGTAGCCATCCACTAATAGTATGGATGGATTGGAGGAACGAGACATGGGTTTTAATCAAAATTGTAGAATTAACAAAAATCATTCATAAAAATCATGATAATTGAAGTATCCTCTGTAACAATGTGCTACATAAAATAAAAAATATCACCATAAGACTTACTTATATCTTAGAGTGAGCCATTATCGTGAAAAATATGCACTGAAAAATTCTACTAAACCAAACTCCCCCGCTCCCCTGCTTACTTATTCATCAGCCGATATTTAAGACGTTCGGCTTGACCTGAATCGACGAGAACCCCGCTCTCTAGTAAAAAAGCACCATCACAATAGTTTAATTCTTCTAATCGGTGTGTCACCCACAATGCAGTCATACCGCGGCTTTTCACAAGATGACGCACACTAGCTACTAAATCTTTCTGACTATCTGGATCTAATAAAGCAGTAGGTTCATCTAAAAGCAAAACTTCACAATGGCGAGCGATCGCCCCAGCAATAGCCACCCGCTGTTTTTGTCCGCCAGAGAGAGCATATATAGGACGACGTTGTAAGGACAATAAGTTCACCGCTCCTAATGCTTCCTCCACTCTAGCAGCGATCGCAGCTTGGGATAATCTTTCTTTAACTAGCCCAAAAGCCACATCAGCACCAACTGTGGGCATAACTAATTGATGATCAGGATTTTGGAAGACAAAACCAACAGGAGGTAAAACGCCAATTTCTCCAGATTGGGGAGTTAGCAGTCCCGCTATCAGTCTCAATAAAGTTGACTTACCACTACCATTTGTCCCCAAAAGCATCCAAAACTCCCCTCTGGTTACTTGGAGAGAGCAAGATTTAATCGCTTGCTCCCCATTAGGCCAAATGAAGTTGAGATTTTTAACTTCTATGCCTACATCGGTCATTTATACACCTTTTATCACTCAGTTGCTAAGGCAATGAAACCTGGCGGTCTGGAACCACCTGTAGCTGAACCATCTTTCTGGGTAATTTGCACCCCTACAATTTCGCTAGCACGAATAGCAACTTTTTTTTCAGTCTTACCTTCGCACTTCAATTCTACAATATCAGGGTTGCCAGAGCGCATCGCCGCTAAGATCAGCTGGTATACAGCTTCAGCATCTTCAGTTGTTTTGCGTTGTACTGATAAGGGAAAAGCTGTATTTCGGATGCTTAAATCGATGGTAAACATTTAGCATTAATCAAATTTGACTATAATAACCATTCTAACTCTCCCAGGAGAAATGAGAGTTGATCTATGGGTTTTATGAGTTTTACATAGATTATGAGAATTTGATCAGCAAAATTTTTCTTCAGTACCCTAGAAAAATGAGAGCTATGCACTTATTATGATAAAAGATGGTAAAAAATTGTAAACTGGATTCATCACCCGGTTAATTTTCTGCCTACAGATAGCTGTTATATAGCTGTCTTAAGCAAACATAAAACTCGTAATTATAAATCATTGGAGATTTACTGTAATGACAATTGCAGTTGGACGCGCCTCTGCTAATAGAGGATGGTTTGACGTTCTAGACGACTGGTTGAAACGCGATCGCTTCGTGTTCATAGGTTGGTCGGGACTATTATTATTTCCTTGCGCTTTCCTCGCATTAGGCGGTTGGCTGACAGGTACAACCTTCGTCACATCTTGGTACACCCACGGATTAGCTTCCTCCTACTTAGAAGGTGCTAACTTCCTGACTGTAGCAGTATCCACTCCAGCCGATAGCATGGGACATTCCCTGTTATTGCTTTGGGGACCAGAAGCTCAAGGTGACTTAACTCGTTGGTTTCAATTGGGTGGACTATGGCCTTTCGTAGCTCTCCATGGAGCTTTTGGATTGATTGGGTTCATGTTGCGCCAATTTGAAATTGCCCGCTTGATTAACCTTCGACCCTATAACGCTTTGGCATTTTCTGGACCAATTGCAGTATTTGTCAGCGTGTTTTTAATTTACCCCTTGGGACAATCCAGCTGGTTCTTTGCTCCCAGTTTTGGCGTAGCAGCAATTTTCCGTTTCTTATTATTCCTGCAAGGATTCCACAACTGGACACTCAACCCCTTCCATATGATGGGTGTAGCAGGTGTCTTGGGTGGTGCTCTGTTATGTGCTATTCATGGTGCAACAGTAGAAAATACCCTGTTTGAAGATGGTGAAGCAGCTAACACCTTCCGCGCTTTCAATCCAACTCAATCAGAAGAAACCTATTCTATGGTGACAGCAAACCGGTTTTGGTCACAAATATTCGGTATTGCTTTCTCCAACAAGCGTTGGTTACACTTCTTTATGCTGTTCGTTCCAGTCACCGGATTGTGGATGAGCGCAGTCGGAATTGTGGGTTTAGCGCTCAACTTACGTGCTTATGACTTCGTATCACAAGAGTTAAGAGCAGCTGAAGACCCAGAATTTGAAACTTTCTATACCAAAAACATTTTGCTGAACGAGGGTATCCGCGCTTGGATGGCTCCTCAAGACCAACCCCACGAACAATTTGTATTCCCTGAGGAGGTATTACCTCGTGGTAACGCTCTCTAATAGAACTAACGTTTTAGGCGCTGGACGCGACCAAGATTCTACAGGTTTTGCCTGGTGGTCTGGTAATGCTCGTCTAATCAACTTATCTGGTAAATTGCTGGGCGCTCACGTTGCTCACGCTGGTTTGATTGTTTTCTGGGCTGGAGCAATGACTCTATTTGAAGTGTCTCACTTCCTTCCAGAAAAACCAATGTACGAGCAAGGCTTGATCCTGCTACCTCACCTAGCTACATTAGGTTGGGGTGTAGGTGCAGGTGGTGAAGTATTCGATACCTTCCCCTACTTCGTAGTTGGTGTACTGCATCTAATCTCCTCTGCTGTTTTAGGTTTTGGTGGTATCTACCACGCAGTGCGCGGTCCAGAAACCTTAGAAGAGTACTCCTCATTCTTTGGTTATGACTGGAAAGACAAAAATAAGATGACCAATATTATCGGCTTCCACTTAATCATCTTAGGATTAGGTGCATTGCTGTTTGTCCTGAAGGCAATGTTCTTCGGTGGCATTTATGATACTTGGGCTCCTGGTGGTGGTGATGTCCGCGTAATTTCTAACCCCACATTGAACCCAGCTGTCATTTTTGGTTATTTAATTAAAGCTCCTTTCGGTGGCGAAGGCTGGATTATTGGCGTTAATAACCTAGAAGACGTTGTCGGCGGTCATATTTGGGTAGCCTTAGTTTGTATCTCTGGTGGTATCTGGCACATCCTCACCAAGCCTTTTGCTTGGGCTCGCCGCGCATTTATCTGGTCTGGTGAAGCTTATCTTTCCTATAGCTTAGGTGCGCTTTCCTTGATGGGCTTTATTGCTTCCACCATGGTTTGGTACAACAACACTGTTTACCCCAGCGAATTCTTCGGACCAACCGCCGCAGAAGCTTCTCAAGCTCAAGCTCTCACCTTCTTAATCCGCGACCAACGTTTAGGTGCTAACGTTGGTTCTGCTCAGGGTCCTACTGGTTTAGGTAAATACTTAATGCGCTCTCCTACTGGAGAAATTATCTTCGGTGGTGAAACCATGCGCTTCTGGGATTTTCGTGGTCCTTGGTTAGAGCCTCTACGTGGACCTAATGGTCTTGACCTAGAAAAAATCAAGAAAGATATTCAGCCTTGGCAAGCTCGTCGTGCTGCTGAATACATGACCCACGCTCCTCTGGGTTCTCTGAACTCTGTAGGTGGTGTAGCTACGGAAATCAATTCCTTCAACTATGTCTCCCCTCGTGCTTGGTTATCTACCTCTCACTTTGTCTTAGGTTTCTTCTTCCTGATTGGTCACTTATGGCACGCTGGACGCGCTCGCGCAGCTGCTGGTGGCTTTGAGAAGGGTATTGACCGTGAGACAGAGCCAGTTCTAGCTTTGGGTGACCTAGACTAGGTTTCTTTGACATTAGCATACTCTATTTAGTTAATGGCTCTTGCTTAATTGCAAGAGCTTTTTTTAGTTGTTTTACATATTTATATACTCTGCAAACCAAGTACGAAGTGATTGCACTGCAGCAATTTCATCATCTTTTGCTTGTTCGAGAAAAGCATAAAGTCTTTCTTTTGGTACTTTGGGAAAAGTCGGACTTGCTGTAACTTCGATGTAGGAACCATTCTGTAATTGATAAATTAGCCATACTTGACCATTGAAGCGCCAAAACTCCTGTACACCAATGTTAGCGTAGAATTTATTTTTTTCAATATCAGTATGGGTAATATCCACTTCCACCACTAAATCTGGTGGGGGATCTTGGCTAAAATTAACATTACGCCCTTTAACTAGAGGTTGATTTTGAATGTAGTAAGCATTATCTGGTTCTGCTCCCTGTTTGAGGTGGGGATAGTTCATGGTAGTTGAACCCATTGTTTTTATCCTCATTCCCATGAGTTCCACTAGTGTCAAAATAAAGCGTTCGATCAATCGACCTGAAAACTCATGATCTTCTAAAGGCATTGTGATTTCTAGAGTTCCATCATCATAGGTCAAGCGAGAACTGCGTGCTTGCGGTAAGGCGTTAATAATTTGGAGATAGGAATCCCAAGATACTCCATGAATTACTACACGCTGTTCTCCAATAGGTTTGTGCAATTCTGATATAGATTTTAATACGGTAGTAACCACCTATTACCTCCAGTACGGAATAATAATTTAGCATCTGTATGGTTAGTTAGCCCAATTTTAGTTGAAGTCTGCGATTGGGGCGATTAATCCAAAATGTGCCAACTCTGCTTTAGTAGGTGTGTAGATAATAGCACAGTTGGAACAAACACGCCGGAGTAACCGTTGAGAGATCACGCCTTTAACGAGGTCAAGAATCCTAAATTGTTCAAGACCCATTTCTTCTAAACGTAGAATCGCCTCCGGTGCTGATGACGTATGTAATCCTGCTAATACTAAACATTTTTCAGCCGCATTGATTACACTTTTAGCTGTTTCCCAACTTCTGACTTCATCTACAAGAATAACGTCAGGATCTTGCCGCATACAACAGTTTATTCTCATATTTATTTCACGACCAGAAAATTGATTGATTCCAGGCAAACTATATTCTATACCCTTATCAGTAAAACAGATAATATTTTTGTCTGGTTTATTTAATTCTGCTAATAGAGAATATAAAGTAGTAGTCATACCACATCCTTCATAGCCAGCCACCAGAATTAACCCAAAAGGATGGCGAATTATTTTTCTAATAAGCTGTAAAGTTTCGCAATTGACAATCAATTTATTTAAATCTAAATTTATTGGGTTTTTATCATATCTTCGTAAAACTATCTTTTCTCCATAGAGACTTGGGATGGTATCAACAAGAAAACGTACTGTATGTCCTTGATATATTTGCTGAATAATACTAATTTCCGGTATTTGAGATTCTTCATGACACAAATTAGCCATTATTTTGAATTGGCGAATTATGGGAGAAATAATTTCTTTTGATAATAGTTTAAATGGTTCATATAATATATCATTTATGCGAAAACGAATGCGTAAAATGTCCTCTAAAGGTTCGATGTGAATAGCATAAGCATTTCTTTCGATTGCCTCAATTAGTAATTGATTGCTCAGGTTAATAATTTGAGTGTCTAATATGTCTGACTGAAGTACGTCATTATTATCCTGAATAGATTTCTCAATGCTGGAAATAAGATCGTCAAAGTTTTGCATAAGAGAGTGTGTAATTGATTTTACGCTTGTACTACTACTTTTGGTCTACTTTTTCAGTATAACTTAGTGTGTTTACTACAACGATTTAAGTTATGCTGAAAAAGTTATAAAATATAAGTCATTAAATATAAGTCATTAAGTTAAGTTTTAGCATGATGAATACTGACATCGGTAGTAAATCTAAAAGCCATATCTGGGTAGTGTCTCAGGATCATGTACACCAACGTTTAGATTACGTGACTGTGGAGGAACCATTAGAAATTCGTTTGGTTGAGCAGAATTTCACAGTAGCTGTGACTATGCGCACCCCAGGGGCAGATTTTGCTTTGGCTGCTGGTTTTCTCTACTGTGAAGGTGTGGTTAGCTGTCGTGAAGATATTCGCAGTATTAGTTACTGTCAATCTGGGAAAATCCGCCAAAATATCGTTAATGTAGCATTGCGATCGCACCTCATTCCAGATTTACAGCCTTTATCCCGCCATTTTTATACCAGTAGTGCTTGTGGAGTTTGTGGAAAAGCTAGCCTAGAAGCTTTACGTCTACGTAACTATCCTCCTCTAGCACCCTTACCTCTAGTCACACCAGATATCATTTACAAATTACCGCAGCAACTAAAAGCATCTCAAACCATCTTTAAATCAACTGGTGGATTACATGCTGCGGCGATTTTTGATGCTGAAGGACAGTTGATTAGCGCACAAGAAGATGTTGGTCGTCATAATGCACTAGATAAATTAATTGGCGTAGCACTACTTGGTCACCAATTACCTTTGAGTCACCATATTTTAATGGTCAGTGGTCGTTCCAGCTTTGAAATTTTACAAAAATCCGTAGCTGCGGGAATACCAATTGTGTGTTCTGTATCTGCTCCCAGTAGTTTAGCTCTATCAGTCGCAGAGGAATTTGGTATTACTTTAATTGGTTTTTTACGAGCAGAACAGTTTAATATCTATACTGGACATGAAAGAATTAAAATATCCACAAAAGCCCAGTGATGGATTAAACATAAAACTATCTATACAACCATAAACATGACACTAGAGAGATCCTTTGAACGAAATTTATTAAACAAGGTAACTCGGAATTTAATTCCCTTGTTATTGTTACTATATATCCTTGCCTACTTAGACAGGGTTAATATTGGTTTTGCAGCTTTGCAAACGAAGTATATTGACTAATTGGAGTTAACTTTTAACATCTTATTTCCTCCACGCTGGAATTCATATGTAACTGGCTCAATCGTAGCTTGATAACCATTGTTATTCAGGTATTCAATTATATTATCTAAATGTTGAGAAGGTTTTAATCCTAAAGTTAGCAGGGGAAATATCCTGATTTCTTTGGCTACACGCAGCATTTCTAAGACTGCATCTAGGTGAAAGTTATAATCAAAATGGTCAGAATACAAAAACAAAAAATGTGAACAAAGTGCTAAATCAAATTCTTGATTTTTAAAGGCTAACTTAGGTAATTCACCTAGTACGTATCTACCACTATTTCTCTGTTGATTATAATCAGCAATAAAGTTTTTAACTGCTTGTACCCGACTCTGTTTTAAATCCTCTAGATTTTTATAATGACTCCAAACCCAATCCTTGGGAGTAGCTTTGATTTGCTCGATAATGTTCTCAACTACTTGATTAAATCTTTGCCAAATTTCTTCACCAGAAAATTGGTATAATGGGTCAACTGATGTAACTATCTTACCTTGATGATACATTTCAGCATTAAAGCTTGCAGGTCCGTCAGCGACTCCCAGGATTTTTTTCTCTAAATCATCTCCTGTCAGATTGAACATTTTAATATATTCATCCAGCAATCTCCCAAGAGGGATGACTTTATCTAAAACAACCGCCATAGAATTTTCCTCAAATTAGTTAAAATGTTATTAGTTGGTAATTTAAATTTATGACAATTGAAACAAAGATAGTCTCTCTGAGTAGTTTAGAGTATATAGCTTACATTAGTCAAGATGGCAAGTTACCAGAAGATTTTTCTGGGAAAATAGGTGTATATGCTATTTTTGACCAAGAGCAAGTTCTCCAATTTGTGGGTTATTCCCGTGATGTTTATCTTAGTCTCAAACAACATTTAATCCGACAACCACAAAAATGCTATTGGGTCAAAATTTATACTATTGAACGTCCTAATCGCACAATTCTGGAAAATATGGAAAGTTCCTGGATAGCTGAGAATAATGATTTATCTCTGAGCGATCGCCCAAATAAGGAACCCTGGGTTAATCCCATAGATGTAAAAATATTAATGACACCTGAGGAAAGGGATAATTATCAAAATCCTCTCCATGAGGAAATCACAAAAAGCAAAATTCTCAAAAATATTGCTAGGCGAGTAGAATCGGAAATTTTAACTATTTTAGAACAACGTGGCTTAAAAACACCCATCCGCTTTAACCCTAAGTTAAAAGAGCAAGGTTTACTTGATTTATAGCTGTCTATTAATCAAATTAAAAGGTTATTGTCTGCGAGTCATATCCATCACTGCATTAACCTTAAGCTCTGGTAAATCACCCAAAGTTGGTAAAACATCCGCATTTGAATAGATACTTGGCAGTTCATTTCCTTGCCAAATCCAAATCTGTTGCCGACTTATATCGATTAACCAAGCCAGTTGTGTCCCATTACTCAGACAGTGGAGAATCTTGTTCTGTAAGTCTATAGTACTTTGGTCAGGAGAACGAATCTCAATTAACCAGTCTGGGACTCCATTCAAATGTCCATCTTCCTGGGGAAGACGCGACACGACAACCACAGAAATATCTGGTACTGGTGAATAGGGAGGTACGATACAGCGCAACTCTTGTATTGCTTCAAAATTTTCAGTATGGAAATTGATGTAATTAACCAGATTGCGCTGTAGGCGTGAGTGAAACAAGGTTGGCATTGGTTTTTGAATCGCACATCCATTGATTAGCTCCCAAGCTGGAGAAGCTTCTATATTAGGTTGAGAAAGGAACTCTGCGATTGGAGTCAACATAACCGAGCTCATACCCAAATCACCTTAACGAAACTCTACTTAATTCTACAACACATATTCTTCTGGAAAAACATCTCACTAAAAGTTCGTAGTTGTACTTGACTCGCAATATATGGAAATTGGCGATCGCCCCATTAGTTAGCATCCGATAACGATCATCAGTGAAGAAAAGGAGATTTTATAGTACTGCAGTACCATAAAATAAAAATGCGTGTTTTGCATATTAATACTTACATAATCATCTATTCCTTTTCGACAAATTCCAGATCATAATCTCTATCTCCAGAAGGAGGAAAACTGCCCAAGGCTGGAATTACTATAAAAGCATCTTCCAATAATCTTGCCCCCCTTAAATTGCTATCCAACTGAGAGGGGAGGGTTGCTTGGATGCATATTCTCTCCCTTTGGGGCCGTGCGGCTCTGGGGGGAGAGAATTTGGCTTTTTTCCAGGACGCTTAATTGGGCGTTAGCTTCGTCCTCTGTGGCGTTTACGAACCTAATCCCAGAAGCACCATCATCACGACTTATCCAGTGGGGGGTGCAACGCGAAAAAGTTACATAAAATAATAAAAAGAAATTATCTTATGTTGTTAAATCAGTATAGATGTGATTATTCAAGCATAATTGAGCAGTATAAATACTAGA
>Ga0209611_10003393_pt1 | contig 27650 bp, 20 predicted proteins | sample S1TSphgellanicum_3_FD_187693 | JGI IMG/M metagenome (GOLD analysis project Ga0209611, IMG submission 187693) | Host-associated microbial communities from peat moss isolated from Minnesota, USA - S1T2_Fc - Sphagnum magellanicum MG (SPAdes) (version 2) | ecosystem: Host-associated > Plants > Peat...
TAGGATATTTTGGGACTAGTATGGTTCAGGGTTATAAAAGGAGATAGTATGGGGAACAACCCTTCAGCAGATCAACACCAGTTGATGGATCAATAAAGCTTATCTTGTCTTGAAATTCCCCACTTGTTTGTAATCGATCCATAACACTCCAACTCCCAACATGGGAGTTCATTTGGGAATGTGAGGGTTTTTTTCCCTCACACTTTCTTGCACTCCCGAGGGCATGAAAATGCGACTCTCGGGCTTAATCTTGGTTCGCACCCTTGTAAGTATTTTGCCTTGGTCGTGAGCCCAAGGCTAAGGTTGCGAAATTAACCAACTTATTATTTAGTTTGTGCAAGTCTGTGTGAGTGATTGAAATGCTTGTCAATCTTCCTAATCCCATTTCAGAATTCCAGCATGCCCTTCTACCCCCGAAGTGTTGCGAGTCAAGGAATGTGCCCCAACTTCCTACTTTTTTGTTGTTTTCATCTTAGATTCATATTTGAGTCTATTAAAGAGGTTGGGAATGCGTCAGTTAAGGTATGAAAAAAAAACCTTTTAATCAATGAGATGGTTAAAATCCATGGGTTGAATTATTTTTGAAGATTATTGTGTTCAGTGAATTTATTAACATAGCAATCATGCTAATGTTGTAGGTAAAAATCTTTCATAATGCAATTAACTATGAGAAAAAATCCTTTAAGGTCAATGAGATTATTAAAACCTATAATTTCAATTCATTTGAAGAGTTCTTTTGAGTCAACTTAAGTAATTTAGAGTTTGTAGAGTTAAAAAAAGAGTTAAAATTTGATATTAACATGTTTTTTTTCATATAGGTCATAATTTGTATGCAAAGGACATGAAAGTGGAGTGACATGTTATGAACAAGTGAATGATGTTCAAACACTAAAGGGTCATAACTTTAGTAAAAATCTAATTGCATTATCAACCTTGCAACCTCCCCCTCATACAAACCATTAGGGTTTTTTTTTTGGCTTTAGCACATTACTTTGTGCAATTTATTTGCATTAGTGTTTTTTTTATTTTTTTGATAAGTGTGATTACATATAATACAAGATTAATTTGGATCTTCACTTTGGTTTCCAACTCTTGTTATTGTAGCAGTAGGAGCTACATAAGTAGCTAGCTCTTTTGTACAAATGTACAATTAAAATAAGATAGTTGTTGAAGATTTCCCCTAACACTATATTTGCCCAATGGTTGGTAATGCACTCAGTACAAAAGTACTGCAGCAATTTTTTTCCCCCAGTCTGACCTTTCCCTGGTTTTTTTTCACCTTGGCATTATCAGCATGCTTTGGGTGGTGTTATACATGCTTTGGGCATGTTAAAGGTGCTAGGGTTATGTTCTCCAGATTTATCCAGAGTTTGTGGCCTCAAACAATTCATTCATATATATATATATAATTCAAAAAATTATTATTTCAATAATTTTTCAAAAAAAATGAAAATGCAGAAAAGGATGTGCCTCCATCTCCTTTATACCTCCATCTCCTTTATCGTCATTCTTACTTTTTTTTTTTCCCATTTTCAAAGTGAAGAAAAAAAATTTAATTTTAAAGATTTATTTAACTATTACAGTACATTCCATAAATCCAAAAACAATTCGCCTGACACAGAGTTTGTAATGGTTTGAAAAAAAGTGTATTTCTGAAATTTTCAACATTTCTGAAAGATAATATAAATTATTATCGTGGTAGCTGCAAAGGTACTACGGTAGTACCCGCCTTAATGTACAACTTTATGCTCATCATTCCTATACCTATCCTTCTTGTTTTGCTTGGGCTGAATCCATTTGTTTGGTGTTTTTTTGTGAATTGCTTCAATCATTTCATCCAAGGTCTTTTTGTTTCTTTTCCTTTTTCCTTTCTCGATTGTGGAGAAATAAAAGCTTGAATGATGGAGGAGTTAGGTGTAACAAGCAAAGTAATGAGGGCCACAATGAACCAGCGCCTACCCAGTGCCATGAAGGATGGATGGGAAATTGCTGGGAAGTGGTTCCCTAGTTAACCATGACGGTTAGCTCGCTTGCTTTGGCCACAACCTACTAACAACTTCCTTGAACCATTACCCACTCATGCACCACGAAGGATGGATGATAAGTGGATAATCAACAGAAAATCGGTTCAGTTCTTGTTCCCTGGGTAACCATGGTGGTTAGCTCAGTTGCTTGTTTTTGTTACCTACTTACTAACAACCTTATTGGGTTGTTAGTAGGTAGGTAGTTAAGACAAACCTTGCCTATGAGTCATCTACTCACCTTATTATCACCTCTTTTCATACCTATCTACCTGTATACATGACCTACTTCTTACCAAAGGTGAAATTTCATCCATCCACTGGATGCCCCATTATGACTTAAGTTGTGGATGAAATTATCAAGGTGAAATTTCATCCACGACTTAGTCATAATGGGCATGCAGTAGTGGATGGTGTGCTGGTGGGTGCTGGTTTACTCTGGCCACTGGAACCAGCTTTTCCTTGTTTTGGATGGGATGGGTTCCCATCCGTTGCCTTTATTATATACAGGGTTTTTCTTCTTTTTATAATCAAATGCTGCCCGACTTGCAATTTGAACGGACGAATGGATCGATTGAAATTGGAGTTGAACTGAAATTGAAAAGTTTGATTCTTTTTAGAGCAATGGGCTAGTGATCTTTTTTTGTGGAAAATTTCTACTATTTGAAGAAATTAAATGGAGAACTTGAAAGACTTTTTTGTTCACTAGATTAAATTATTTTTTCTCAGTTGAAATTTTAAAAATTGGAAAAAAAAAAAAAAAAACTAGTTGTATGACTCATGGCCCAAGTGGGGCCAATGAGTTCTCTAGGCAAGTAAACTAGAGTAGTTTCCTCATCACAGTTTCAGTTTAATGATTGATCATAATTGGTGGGTAGCTAGCTTCTATGTTTTAGGTTAATGATTGGTCTTCTTTCACTTTGTTGAGTTATAGGGACTTCGTTTGATCATCACAAAGAGATTTAACAATTTGTGTGTGCATCCAAAGTTTAATGCATTATATTTGGATGGGTTTCTATCATCATAACATACATGTTGGGAATAGATGTCGGGCAGTTCTATTTATTTATTTATTTATTTTAAACTGTTGATTCCAGTTTTCACACAAGATTTTAAGAATTGAAATAGTTTTTAAAAAATAATTCTGATTAAAGAGAATTAGTCAAGGTATCAATTTTTTTGAAAAAAAATTTTAATTGATTTTTTAAGTGTTAGTTTTCACAAATTTAAGACTAGTTAATTCTCAAAAACAGTTTTCACAACTTTTCAAGTTGTGTTTTTGTCTTGTCATTTACACAATGTGTTATAGATTTTTTTTGGTTTCATTTTCTTTTTTAAATGTGAGAAAAGACTCCAACACATTGAAAATCTCATTTTTGATTCTAGAATGTAGTAAAAACAACTCATGAACAACCCCAAATTTAATAAATTATTGTTGGTGGGATTTTTGTATTTTCCTTCAATTTCAAACATGTTATTATTGTAGTTCATGCAACGTATCTCTTAGCAACAAGTGGCCTCAAAATTGATTCAAAACATAAGCATTCACAATTAGAGCATTCACAACTAGGGAAAGGTAATCACAATTATTTGAAAAATGTGTCATGTAAGAGAAGGAAGCATTATTTCACTAACTACAACAATAGTTTATCTATTATAACAAAGGCTAATATCATTTTAGAATTGTAAATCTTTTTAGAACACAATCATTTTTCTAGCAAACTTGCAAACAAAGTTTAACATTCAATGTTGATATTTTCAAATTATAGTTCAAATAAAAAATATAAAATGATTGTAAAAATGGTTGCCAAAATCAATTTAAATGAAAAAACCTCTAGCTTGTTCAAGTTGGAATGTTTAGTTTTCTTATATGGATATTAAAATACTTGTAGCTTTGTTCCATTCTTGTCTTCTTTTCCAAACTTTTTAGACCAAATTATATATTTATACAAATTTGATTGCATACATTTAATAGAAACTATTACTTGAGATTTTTGCCCACTTTCTCATTTGTTATCACATATTGGCAAGTTTTAGAAAAAACATGACCAAAACAACTATTTTGAAAGCTTTCCTCCAAACCCAAACACTCATAACTCACAACAACTTTATAACTCTTCTCATAACATTTATATTTGACATTTTGTCTTTTACATAAGTAAGAATTTTCTTCCTAAACCCATATTCATGCAATATTTACATTAAATTTATGGTTAAAGCTTGACAAATAACTTATGTTGCTTCAAACAAATAAATAATGACATGCTTTGGCTACCGGTCAACCCTTAATGTTTTTGTCAAAAGAAGAAAAAATGTCATGTGCATCTTGAGACATCCATAAATCAAATCTCGATATTACAATAATATTGCAATCTATTAATTTTAACAAAACATACTTTTATTTTATTTTCTTCACCAAATCAAGCAACACCTCTTGAGAGAAAAAATTGAAGGAAAAACCACATGAAGACACAAATGCAAGGCCATACATTTAAACCAAATACTTTCCACAAACTACGTTGGTAAGTGAGTTTTGACAATCAAAAGGCCTAAGGTTTGCAAAAATTAATTTTGCCACATGTTATCTTTTTTGAAAGGATCTTTTGTAACAAATGTTTTTGAAATTTGACCTCCAAATAGATAAGCATATTTTCACTAGTTGTTTTTAAATAGTTTCTTTCAATGGACTATTAATTTTTCCCTCAAATTTTTCTTACAATAATTGCATGGTCCACATTCATGTGTTTGTTGAAAATTGTTATACCACTCAATGTTTTATAGTATGAAATTAAGACTTTTCTTGCTTAAGTTTTTGGATTAAATCCATTTGTAGGATTGTTGCAACAAATTACAATGCGTCATTTGAAAATTGTTACAATCAACTTCTTTTTATATTAGCATAGAAAAAATCTAATAAATTGCATTTCTACCTTGAAATATCCATTTAATTCTCTAAGTGTGCAACTTTTGAAGCTTCATTTCCATTTTTTTCCTTCATTTTCAAGACCTTTATTTTTTTATGTTTCCAAATTAAAACAATCTTCAAAAAATTCTTCCATAAAAACATCATTGATAAAAACTTCACATGTTTCATTTTTATTTTATTTTTCATTTTCTCACTTTACTACTCCATTTTTCACAAAATACTTGTTATTGGGTACATTTAAGGGAATAGGAACCAACTTAGGAAAGGGACTAAATCCTTGACAATGTTTAACATTTTTTTTGGTACAATATGTTTAAAACTATGGTGTACAAATCAAGTTTTATTTTTAAAATTCTTATGAACCAAAAAGATGTTATCTTATACTACATTGAAAATGTTACATAAAAACATTCCCATTAAATTGTCATTTCAAGTCTTTCAAAAAAATTAAGCAACAAAAAACATTGGTTACATTGTTTTAAAAATATTTTTGAATACTTCATACTCATTAAATTCATTTCATGATCTCACAATACATTAAAAATATTGTTCTTCAAGTTCATCCAAAATTTTCAACCTCAATTTAAGTAACCATTTATTATAGAGGGTTTATTAATTAATAGTCCTAGTTAATGATCCTAACTTATTCATAATAATTTATTAAAACTATTAATAATGAAATAAACTAATGTTAATGAACTTGTGAGGAACCATAGTACAAGGATCTTAAAATTTCAATTTATTAGTGTTTATTAACACTAGTTTAGTTAATAATCCCATTTAATTAATTTGCTTAAGTAGTGGTTACATTTGAAAGTGGTTCATTTTATTTCATTTTTTCCTTATTCAACAAGAGTGAAGAGATTTTTAAAAATATATATTCTACTAAGGTCCAACCACACTATTAAAAGCCACATGTGCCCCTTTAGACCACTACTTTTTTTGAAAAATATTTCCAGAATTTTTTAATATGTCTTTAAAAAAATATTAATGTTTTAAAAAAAATTCTTATACTATTATATTAAGGTGTATATTGAAAAGTATCCAAAAATATGTCATAAAAAATATTTTCAAATTGTGCTTTGAATGTCAAAACTACTTTCAACCTACTTTTAGGCAACTTTTAAACAATGCTTACGATTGTTAATGGTTAATGTTAGTATGATTGCACCCATTAATGTGTGGTTTTAATTTTTTACTTGCAAATTGATTTAACTATTTACAACCTAACAAGCACAATTCAAAACATTTACCAACATTTACAAAATCAAAATAATTCAATTAACCTTACTTTCTTCATGTAAAAATGAACATGCAAAATGAAATGTAATGCAAAACAATGTGTATGAATGATAACAAAACTTACAAAAAACAAACCTATTTATTAATGTTAGAATGCTACGATGTTTAATAACAAACAAAATTTGAACAAAGATTGAGCTTAGAACATGAACAATTGCTTCCTCAAAATAAATCCAAGGATGAACATGTAACATGAACATCCAAATATAGTAAACACAAAATTATAAAAAACACTTGTAATTTGTACTTGAAACAATGAAGAATGCAACTTGATTAAATAGCTTCAAGCTCTTCACTTCTAAATTTACACAAAGTAAGTGGTGGGAAACACCATTTACTAACTAACATTAATGCAAGAAAAGTCAAGTAGCAATTCAAAAGGAACCAAGTAAGCATGGGAGCTAGGTAGAAAAGGTAGGTTTGAGCTTGGAGATGAACTAAACATTGTGGAGTAGAATAACAATGCTAAAAGAGTTGAGTAGCACCAAGCAACAATGCAAGGGGTGCCAAGTGAGGTGAAGCTTGCAACCGAGGACCAAGAACATACAAGCCACACAAAAACAAAGCACTACAAAAAAACAAGAATAAATATTCTTGAATACACCACAAAACACAAATCAAGAACAAATCTTTGAAAAAAGAAGAATGAGGTCCAAGATAGATTTGATAAACAAGTGGAGAAGAAGAGAAGAGGATTCCTCCATGCAATGATTATGAAGGTGCCACCTAAAACCCATAGGATACCTAACTTTAAAATTATAATTCAAGCTAAGAACTTTAGCCCTAAATACCCAACTAAGGTATCTATGTTTTGAGGTTTAAATAAATAACATGGTTTGAAAGGTCATTTTTCACATTAATGAAACCTTGCAAATCAAATATCAACCCAAGTATCATTATGAATGATATTTGATGGTTTTCTTAAGGAGAGTTGATTTGAACTCTTGACCACTTCTCATTTGATTTCTAATACCCACCCAATATTGGTTTGGAACTTTGGACATTTGAAAATATTGTGAACTTAAGTTGGAATTGTACTTACATAATTTTAATTTCACACAATGTAGCCTAAAGAATGAGGATGTGTGACATAACAACATTTATCAATATTTAGGGGTTTCTCAAACATAATTTCCATCACCATTGAGGTGACATAGGTTGGTTTGTTGCAATTTTCTAGTGAGGTGTTTTGCCAATGAAGAACATTGAGTGTTGATTTTTATAAATCTAAATTGTACAAGTGATGGCATTTTTTTGTTGTTATGTTCAAAAAAGCCCTATTGTTTGAGCAATAAACCTTCAACCTTTACCTTTGCCCTTGCATTCTAAGGCATAATGTCCTGATAGTAGTGCCCTCCCCATTATGAAAAATCCATCATTCCACTACATTTGTTAGATTTTTAAAAAAGTCCGAAAAAATGTTGTAGACACATGAAAAGGAACAAATCTTTGCTTCAATTCTCAAATTTTTGCTATTCACCCTTTTGCCAAGGCTAATAATGTCTTTTCAATTTAAAAAGTAATTTCCAAACTTTATTAAAGTGTTATTTTGATGTAAATAATTTCATGGTACCATCCCTACCAAACATTATTTAATATTGTTGAAATTTTTTGTTGTTGAAAATAATATCGATTGTAGATTATATCATGAATATAATTTCAAATTTAAATGATCATAATTATAATATTTCTGTAAGTTGGTATTTTCTTCTAATGATTTACCTTCAAGAATTAGTGTGTTAGGCATAAGGTGGTTGCCAAATTGCTTGAAAGTTCAAAAACCTTTAAACATTCCCAATGCTTACTTGTCATAGTGTTGGTTAAAAATTCCTGAAAAAATAAAAATTTGAAATACAATTCATTACAACAAAATGTGGTTTTTCTATAATATATACCCATTATTGATCATTGGCACACGTTTGTTGAAATATTAATTGTTTTGAAAAAACAGGGTTCAATAGCTTTAATGTGAATATTTCAAAATTTCAATAGAAAGTAACAAGTACATTAAAAAAATTATTTGTTAATTTATTACTGAAATATCTCAATGTTTGGATTGTTCACATATAAGGAAGATCTTGGATTCAATTCCTTGAAATTTTGATGTTGTACAAAATTCAATTGATTCATTCCCTTTTGAAAATTAATTAGTGTTAAACATGACTCACATTTACGACGGTAGATTATGGCTCATGAAACATGTGTCAGCTAAAATTTGTGGTTACATTCATTATAGTGCATATAGTATTTGGTGTTCATTGTTGAACATTTGTTGATTAAATTTTATTTATTTTTTGTTTTGTTAGGTTGAACATTCCAAACCATGCACGCCTTCCAATGGATTTGGTATAATTGAAGAGGCCTTGATGAGTAAAGGTGCATTTGGAAAAGGAAAACATTGAAGGACTATTCAACTATGTATTTTTGTTACACAACTATGGGGATCTATGTTTTTTGTCTCACAAACATTTATTCACATATCTACCTTCCATGCATATCTAATATGCCATTATAGTGATTATTCTACACATTCACAAAACTATGCATAAAACATTGAATATCCCATCACCAAATTATTTTTTGATTCTTAATCTTCAAGTTTATTTTTTGAAACTTTTAGCCCTATACAATAAACTTCATTGTAGTCAAGTGAAGATGTCTTCAATAGGCCCTAAACATGCACTTATATTAGACAATAGGAAATTTATAAAAAAATTTTAAAAAAAGAAAAAGACCTTAAATAATTCATCATGCACATTAATTTGTGCCATGACTTTTTTTATGAATCATACATTGATCAATATTAATTTATGACACCTTACCACCTAACTTAATAAATTACTTATTTTAACACCTTAGGTAATTATATTAAGTTACATGCACTGAGGTGGTTTAATGATGTTTAAACTTACAAGAATTATAGAAAATTGAGACAATATTGTCATTGAGAGTTCAAGAAAATCAAAACAAAAAGATTTAGTGAGACCTAGGCAAGTTTTTGGTATTTTTGGAAAGCATTTAATCAATCAAATTTAATGGAGCTGGTTTCATTATTTTTAGAGTGAAGTTGTAGGAAACATTGAATTTTGTGTGCCTAGTTTTGTTGTTGGAATTTCAAACTCTAATTTTTAGTGAAATTTAGGTTTAAAACAAAATTGTGCCATTGTCCCTTTCAAAATTCATTCATGGGTCAACAACATAGGTCACATTAGTATCTATTGAAAGACGATAGCTTGTTTGCTTGGTTTGGACCACGTTGAGGTGTTCCAAACCATGGTGCCGCTTGCCACACATTTGATATCATTGAAAAACTTACAATGAATAGAGTGTGCCTTGAAAGAAGTTCATAATGTTCAGACCAATGTTGGGCAGTTCTCACATATAAAATAACAGTCGGTTTTCACATTTGATTTTCATAACTCACTTATTAAAATCTCCAATAATGAAAATATATATTAATAATTAAATAATTAGTAACTTAATTATTTCATCATGGAAAAAAAAAACCACCATATGAAAAAAATAATAACAACAGGAGAAAAGTAACAGCCCCACCTGAGAAGAACCACAAGAAGAACACAACACCAACTAATACAAAGACTCTGAAAAGCTAATCTAGTTCTACCAGAGATGAACCTATTTGATTCTCCATGTGTATATATATATATATATATTTGAATCGGTTTTTATGACTGTTTCTCGTTCATGTGAGAACTTGAGAGCAATTTTCACTCCAGTTTTTATATGTAAAGGTGCAAATCAATTTTTATTGTGAAAATTGAGTTGAGAACTGGACTGAAAATCAGGTGAATATTCAAACAATAAAAATTGAGTTGAGAACTGGACCGAAAATCAGGTGAACATTCAAAAACCCCCCAACACTGGTTCAAACCTACAATACAAGAATGACTTAATATTGAATAATATTGTTCAAAAAATATTTCACCCCAAAAAAAAAAAAAAAAAACAAAAAAAAAAAAAAAAAATCAGAAAACAAATTGGGGTGCACTCTTTGTACTTTTGAACCAAAAAATTTAGTAGAATTCAAACGTTCAACAAAAATTGAATTTCAAGCTTAAGCTAAAGATGTACCTTTCAATATTACAATATGAACATGACACATCACACTATTACACTTAATATTCAGTGTTTTTTTTTTTTGTTTTGGTGAATTTTCAAAACCTGACGACAAAAAAAAAGGGGGGACTGGTGAATCCAACAAAGGGATTTTTGAGATTTAAAAAAATAAAATCATCAGATGTTGACAAAAAACAACTTAGAAGTCGTCAAATTTAAACAGTGTGTTCCTGTAGGTTGCCGAAACGAGGTAGGATTCCAAAAAAGATCAACTAGTCCACCAGGACAATTGCCATTTAGTGTTAATTAATGTTGAGGATCCCAACCCATGCACCTTCGTGAGGAATTTGTAAAAGAAACATTGCTTATATTATACTTTGACATAACTTTGTGACACATACTTATTACACTAATATCAAATTAATGTTTAATTTTAATATGTGCATGGTAGTAAATGTCACATATTGTACATTGTTATTGATGAAACCACAAAATTTATATATCACACATGTGTCGCGAATCATGGCCTAATAATGCAAGAAAAACCACTTTGTGTTGTAGTTAGGAGACACCTTTTAGTTTGCAAAAGTTGCATGGGACATAATAGTATTATTAATCCCTGAAAGAAGGGAGGTGTGCAAGCCAGTGTTTGTTTTTCAAAAATTTGATGTAAACAAGGTGAAGATACATAAGCCAATTTAGCCAAATTTAGCTATTAACAAAAGACAAAGGGAAAAAAATTAACATCCTTTTCATTTTGGCTACCTACTTGAACATATAGAAATCTGGCAACTTTTTAAGTTAATTTTTTTTTTCCAACTTTTGATGATTTTTACAAAAGAAAGAATTTGGAACAACTAAATTCCAACATTTACAATAGTATGAAACTTCACATCCACAAAAAAGTCTGGGTCATATCCAACTTCATAATAGGAGGTCATGAGCATATGATGCTACAATATGCATTCCTTGAACATTGTGATCATAATTTTTGTTGCTTTTCAATGATTGGGTTTTTGCATTATTTTGGTACTAGGTGTTATTTCATAGTTCATTTATAGGAAAAGTGGGAGACAAGGGGAGGGGGTGGCAGTTGAGACCGTCGGTGACTTGATTGCTTTGTATCACATTCCATGTATTTTATGCAATGAATTTTTAAAAATCTTATCTATAATTTTTGGATGTACATGACACATCCAAAATGGGGTCCCTACAAGAAGTTTTGAAATGCCATAGTCTTATAATTGCCTAAATGAATGGGCATACGTCATGGGATGTGAGGTTGGCAATCTCATTCCAAAGTTTGGATGATTTCTTGCAATCAATTGGGTTGGATTTCCAAACTTTTATTCATATACACTTTTTCTATTATTTTCCACAAATGTTAAAGTACTTACAAGTCTTGAGAGTGCCCAAAAAAAACAAAAGGAATGTAAGAAAAAACATGCAAAGGATTCTAGAAATTAAGTATATTCACATTACGATTTTGCAAAAAAATTAATATGACAAAAACATGATAATTTAATGTTGCACTAGTGGGTACTGGTTCACTCTGCAAGAAATATAGCACAAATGCTAAAAATATATATTATATATAATGCCCTAAGCCTAGGGTCAGTTTTCACATTAACAAAACAACCAACTAATTATTGGTTTTTGAGAAACAAATTTGTTTTTTAGGGCGAGTAGTATTAGGGTGAGTAGCATTCCATAGCCAATTGTAATGAGAATCTTGACACCCTGATCAGCTATTAGGTCACTCGATAATTCGAATAACCTTGGACCTTCCTTCCATTATTGGCCTACTACTCAGTGCAAGGTAGCAACGTCGGCTCTCATTGCCCCAATGAGATTGGGTGAATGACCCAAACCTTGAGATATAATATATATCAAGGTTGCACGAAGTGAAAACTGACATTAGACAGTACCTTCATATGACTGATGTTTTTTCTTTGTCAAATATTTATTTATATTAAAAATGAGTTTAAGCATATTGTTTTGTTCTTCAATTTTTCCATGTCATGCCCAAAGTGGTGATCAGCCACAAGAGGATTTAGCTAAATTTGGTTACAAGACAACTATAGTAGGAAAATTAGGAATCCTGCTATATTTTGGTGACTTGATAGAACCTACTATTTAAATCTAATGATTTGATATGAAAAGAAAGCTAGAAATCTGACAAAACATGTCAATTTTTATAGGCAATTTACAGCTTTCTTCTTAGGAATCTGGTGAAATTTTTAAATTAAAAAAAATAAAAAATCTTTGACCATTTTGCTGGGCCCTTTCTTTTGTGACAAAAATAATGAAAATTTTCCACCAAAAAAAACACTGTTTTAATTTTCCAGAATTTCAATTGGGGAATAAGTATGCAAAGTACACACTTTCTTGTGTATTTGTAATAGTAACACAACTGGTTGGTACAGTAAATAAAATTTCACAACTTGAGAGTTTGATTCTCAACAACTTAGGCAAATATCAATAGCATTGTCTCTTTTTCAACTAAACCTTCTGTGAATTATCTTGTGCTGAACATCAGTAGTAGGTATGGTAATACATACAAACATACTAGAGACCTACCGACCATATACAAATGCAAAAAAAGAGCCAGGCTGAGAAATCAGTGCATACAAAAGGGGGGTCTTCAGCCTTCAGTTTGACAGACATCACTCATTTCCACCTTGTTAAATGTGTTCTGAAATTCTCGTGCATCAAAGTTCAAACATCACAGCTGAAAACAGAAAAAGAACCCTCCATCTTTGAAAGCTTTTCAAGGACTAATATGGTACCCCAGAAGTACAAAATGCTCAGAGAAGGGGATATAAAGCTGTGTCGTCGATCAGGTTTACTCTAGGTAGCAGATACGTTTCCTACTACTGATGTTTGACACAAAATAATTCACAAAAGGTTTACCTGAAAAAGGGAAGTTTTTATTATTATTTGTTAAAATTGTTGACAATTGAAGCCTCAACTTGTGAAAATATAATTATTGTTCCAACCATAGGGTTACTATTACAAATACACAACAAAATGTGTACTTTGCATACTTTTCCCTCAACTGTTGAAATTTTGGAAAATTCAATTTGAAACTGCCTAACGTTGTTTTTTAAATAAATAAATATTCAGCAAAGAAGTGCCAAACATCAGTCATAGGTATGGTATTGCTGTCTTTCTCTTAATCTCTCCTGCAAAAAGAGTTAAGGCTACAAAAATGAGAAGCTCTCATACAAAAAGAGTTAAGGCTACAAAGATGATGATGGCAAGCTAAAACACGTGAGAGTACACTTTTGACAAAAAAGATAACTTCAGTGGGTTGATTTGGAGGAGATTAGCACCAGCAGAGATGACAGGATGAAGTGCAGCATTCAAAATTGGGTGAAGGAAGGCTATACATGTTGCAGACACAGGTTGTTGCTGCTAGTATGGAGTGACTTGAGGATGGGTAGAGCTACCCATCATCAACTCTCATGTCTAATGAGGTTGGTCACCCTGACACTTGGTGCTTGACATCATTCCAGTCTTTGGTGTCAGTTGAGACCCACATGTCCTGGGACACTAGTGCTGCAGGACACAAGTCATATGACAGTTTTTTTAGTTAGTGTTGCTAGACTGGCTTGCCCCATCAACGCAAGAAATTATCCTTGACGGCTGAGCTCACATCATAACTCCTGAATGTATCAGTTTGGCCGAATTTTGATTTTAAGGAGAGCTGTGACAACTCAATACCAACAAGCATATTGTTATTGAGAAAGACAAAAAGAATGTCAAGACTAGTGTTGTGTGTATAAGTGTCAATAGCTATATATACAATGTGTAAATCTTAGGTAAGTGTAAATCATTTACACTTACATGTCCAAACTTTTTACACTTACATTGTTGATGTGTATATATTTATTTTTACATTTACATGACCTTGTATAATTGTTTTGAGACATGTAAGTGTATATACTAAGGTTTCATAAAGTCACCTTGTCTTTGGGCCTCCTTTCACCCTCATACCGCTCTTGCAGTGTATCCATAAAGTGAGGAAATTTTATAAAATATGGGTATGAAATGCTGAAAGTCAACATTTAATACATAAGGTTCTAAAATAATTATAGTAGTTGTATAGGTAGGAGCAATGAAAATATATGTAACAGTAGTGGAGGCGTTTAAGAGAAATGAAATACAAGGTGAAATTCAATTTATCATAAAAATTGATGGTTTTCTGAATTCCCTCCACCTTTCCCCTTATTGGAAACAACTTGAAAACAAACAAGAAATGAAACACTCAAGCTTCATAAAATGGAACAATTGTATTAACTAACAAAAAGATTACAAAAGTTTTATGCTTCAAATGCTACAATCACAAAATTATGGCTTGTAACGATTACAAAGGCTTGAAGGTTTTATGTGCATTCAAAATCATGAAAGGAAAGAATGAAAGACTACTCAAAACCACTCCAATATATACTATCGCACTTAACCCTAGCCACCACCAAACCCTAACCCTAGCCACCATCAAACCCTAACCTTAGCCGTCATTAAGCCTTAATGTAGCCTCCATTTCTAAACCTTAATTGCCACGATTCAACCTAACCTAATTACTATAAGGATGTGAATAGTATTCATCCTTTTGGTGAATGTTTAACACGTTCACCAACATTGAGAATTAAAAATGAATAGTATTTCTAACACTCCCATTCTATGAAGTTTCTAATCCAAACATGATTATCAATTTGTTATGTTGTTCTTTCGGTAATGCTTTAGTGAACACATCCACCACCATGTCCTTCGTTGAACAATATTCGAACATGATTTCGCCATTTTCAACTTGTTTTCGAACAAAGTGATGTTGAATATCAATGTGCTTTGTTCAAACATGTTGAGTGGGATTCTTCGTCAATGATATTGCACCTTGGTTGTCCCATCGAATCACCATTGGTTTCTTTTCTTTCATGTACCCTAATTCCTTCATGAACTTTGTCATCCATATGGTTTCCTTAGTAGTTTGCGTACTTGCCATGTATTCTATTTCAATCGTTAACAAAGTGATTGTGGGTTGTCGTTTGCTATTCCAAGAAATGGCTCCATTTCCCATCACGAATACAAACCCTATGGTGGATTTCCTATCCTCAAGGTCATTGGCCCAATTTGTATCACAATATCTGACCAAATCTTGGGGTGGTAATCCTCTGAAGCATAATTTGAATTACAAAGTGCCTTGCAAGTATCAAAAATTGCGTTTGACCGTAATTTAACGTTCCAAACTTGGATTAGCCATGTGTTGATTCACCATGCTTATTGGGTATGCCAAATATGGCCAAATACAAAACATATCAAAAATCCCACGACTTGTTGATAAGGAACCTTCACCATCTCATCATTTTTGTTCACATTCTTTTTCAACTTTCTCTTAGGATCAAATGGCACTCCAATGGCTTGGCAATCCTCCATGCGAAAACATTTGAAAATCTCCTTGGGATACCCAATTTGGTTGATGTAAAAAAAACGTGCATGAGCTTTTTCCATTTCCATGCCAAGGAAGAAATGCAAATCTCCAAAATCTTTCATTTCGAACTTTCGAAAAACTTCTTCCTTCATTTACAAAAGCTTGTCCTTATTATTGCACACCAAGATGAGATCATCGACGTAGACAACAATGAAAAGTTTGAAATTTTCGACTTACGCAACATACACGCTAAAGTTCGCATCACTCCTTAGAGATTCAATGTTTTTCAAGACATCCAACTTTTGGTTCCAAGCCTTTGAAGATTATTTCAAGCCATAGAATTACTTATGAAGCTTACACACAAAATGTTCACCTCCATGTGTGAATCCTTTGGTTGTTCCATGTAGATCTCCTTTTTAAGGTCACCATTGAAAAATGAAATTTTGACGTCCATTTGATGAATCTCCATGTTTTCAATGGCTGCTAGTGCAAAGATGCAATGAATTGACACAAATTTTGCAACATGTGCAAAAGTTTTGTTGTAATCAACTCCTAATGTTTGGGTGAAACCTTTTGCCACAAGTTTGGCCTTGTAATGTTCAACTTCACCATCAACCCCATGTTTGATTTTCAACACCCATTTACAAGAAATGGGTTTTTTACCCTTGGGGAATGGCACCAAGGACCAAGTGTTGTTGATAACAAGAAAGTCATATTCTTCTTGCATGGCAATCTCCAATTGTTTTGCATTTTCACCTTTTAACGTTTTTTCCACGATTTGTTTTGAAAAAGCTATGGTGGTCCATTCCACCTTTTTAGTGGCCACCCACCACTCACAAAGCCACTCCTTATGTTGTCTTTGGGGCCTTTCTCCTCATCCATCTTGTTGTGGTTCATTCAAACCCTCATATTGTGGTGGAACAATTTTTTTTTTTGAAAAATAGTTTGATGTAAATTCATCACCTTCCACATCTTCCGCTAGTTTCTCCTTCAAAGATATAGATTAGCATCCTTAATATCATCATTCACAACTTCATCCACAACAATGTGTTCTACTTGCTTTGAAGGGGGTTTATTATCATGAACACCTTCCACTTCTTTTGTCCCTTCAAGGAACACAACATCTCAATTCTTGATGACCCTTTTGGTTTTTACACACATCAAGCAATATGCTTTGGTCCTTTCACAATACCTTAAAAACACATAAGGTATGGATTTGGACTCTAATTTGCTTTTCTTTTCATCAAGAATGTGCACATATGTTTTGCAACTAAAAACTTTCAAATGAAATACACTGGGCTTTCTATCGATCCATGCTTCTTGCAGGGTATTTGAATCAAGAACTTTAGTTGGGCATCGATTATTGATGTCAATTACCATGTTCACTACCTCTGCCTAAAATTCCAAATGAAGTCCTTGTGCACAAATCATGTTTTTAGTGCACTCCGTGATGGTCTTGTTAGTTCATTTTGCAACTCCATTTTGTTATGGTGTATAAGGTGCACTTGTTTGTCATTGAATTTACACAAAAAGTCATCAAACTTTTTGGACACAAATTTTCCTCTACTGGATTACAAGGTTTTGATTTTCATGTTAGTTTGATTCTCCACCAAGGCCTTGTATGCCTTGAATTTGTTAAATACCTTTCCTTTTGCTTTCAAAAAGTAAACATGAATTTTTCTTGAAAAGTTGTTGATGAAGGTGACAAAGTATCATGCTCCAACATGAGATGTGGTCTTCATTGGTTCGCACACATTACTATGCACTAACTCCAAAAGCTTAAAAGCCCTAGTGGTTTCATCTTTAAGAAAAGATGTATTTTGATGTTTGCCTTCAATGCAAGTTTCACACACAGTGCAATGGCACTTCTTTTAAATTTATGCCATTGACCATTTTGTCCAACTTCTTAAGACTTGCCATATTAAGGTGGTTGCGTCTTTGGTGCCAAAATGTAACTCTTTCATTTGAAGATTTTGCCACATTCGCACTCTCTTTCCAAACATTGACATTGAGAAGATACAAGTTCTTTTCACTCTATGCTTCCGCCACAATAATTCCATGGACATTATTCACCTTACAACCATCATTGTCAAACTCCACTTTCAAGTCCTTTGAAATGAGTTTGCTAATGGAAATGAGACTATTTTTCATTTTGGGAACATGAAGAACTTGAGTGATGGTTGTAAACAACATTCTACCTTTAACTTGCATTGTGGCCTTGATGTTCCTTTTCCCAATGGCCTCTAAAATGGTGTCATCTCCCATGTACATTTTTCATGGAACAATGGATTTATAAGTGGTGAACCATTTTCATTCGAATGTTATGTGTTGTGTTATGTTAGAATCAATGATCCAATCATACGTCGTATGATTATTAGCACTCAAAGCGACAACAAACATTTGTTCTTGATTTTCATAGGCTTGGTTTACCTTTTCTTTCTCATCATTCTTCTTCTTCAAACAATTCCTCACAAAGTGTTCGGGTTTTTTATAATAAAAACAAAACTTCGTGTTTGCCTTATGAGTTTTGTTAAGTAATGTGGCATTGTTTGTACTTTCACTTTTTTTTTTTAGAAGCTTCATGAAGCAATCAAGCAACAATCAATTGAAGGTCAACATCTTTGGTGGACATGGACTCCAAACTTGTGGCCAAGTTATGAAAAGATGGGGGAAGGTTCATGAGAAATACCATGTACACATCTTCATCTTTAATCTTTACCTCAATGGAACATATTTGATTCGCAAGTGCCTTGACCATGTTGATGTGCGTAAACAAGTCTTCCATTTCTTGCATTTTGATGGTGAAAAACCTTCTTTAAAGAAACAACTTGTTTTTGATAGTCTTGGCTTCATGCACACCACAAAATGTCTCCCAAGTGCTTTTGACAATTTCGCAATATTGAATGTGTGCAAGTTGTGCATTCGTGAAATGTTCACAAAGTAATGCAAATGTCTTAATTGTTTTTTCATTATAATTTATCATTTCATTTTCATCATCGGGAATTGTTGCACTCCCATCAACAAATTTCCAAAGCCCATGCTTGGAAAACATCATGCACATTTTGAACTTCCAAAGGTGAAAGTTGCCACCATTAAACTTTTCCATGACCTTCAAAGATTCCATTTGGAGAAATGACATTTTGTAGAAAACAAACGCTAAAACAAACACTATATGCCTTTCTATTCAAATGATTTACAGATGGGAAAATTTCAAGTTGAAAAACATGTTAATGTTTGGAAACCTCATTTCAAATCTCTCTCACTCAATCGTTATATGTCACAAAACAAAATCTTTACAAGAAAACTTTCAAACACTTGAAAAAATTTCTTGTACAAACTTGAAATTTCATTTGAAACTTACAACAATGGCAAAGAACTTTCTTTGACACACTTAAAACCTAAAGTTTTCAACAACTTGAAAACCTCTTTTCCACACACTTTAAACTTCAACATTGAAATTCTCAACAATTTGAATAACTTTCTTCCACACATTTTCAATTTAAAACTTGAAACTTAAAAACTTGAAAAACACTCTTCCACACTTTAAAACTTACAACATTTTGCAAATTAAAAACCTTCTTTCAAAAAGATTCTCCTTTTTTCTATGCAATATAAGCTCAAAAGCCTTCACTATTTTTCGTTTTAACATAATGTCCTATCTCTTGCTTAGTGTGGGCCCATAACCTATTGGAAACAACTTGAAAATAAAAAAGAAATGAAACATTCAAGGTTCATGAAATGGAACAATTGTATTAACTAACAAAAAAGTTACAAAGGTTCTATGTTTCAAATGTTATAGTCACAAAATGATGGCTTGCAACAACTAACAAGGCTTGAAAGTTCTATGTGCATTCAAAATCATGAAGGGAGATAATGAAAGACTACTCAAAACCACTCCAATATATACTATCTCCTAACCTTAAAATAGCCGCCACTTATCCTTAACCTAACTACTGCCTAACCTTAGTTGCCACCAAACCCTAACCCTAGCTACCATCAAACCCTAACTTTAATTGTCACCAAATCTTAATGTAACCTCCACTTTTAAACCCTAACTTTAAGCCTTAATGTTACTTCCCTTTCTAAACCTTAACCACCACTATTCAACCTAACCTAACTACCATAAGGATGTGAATACTATTCATCCTTTTGATGAATGTTTAACACATTCATCAACATTGGGAATTAAAAATGAATAATATTTCTAACACCCCCCTTGAATGTTAATGTATTTTTTCAAGTTTTAAAAAAATTTCACCTTATTTATGACCAAATTTAGTGTTCTAATGTTAGATTTTTTTAATTTTATAAATAACTCTATTATATTTTTATTATAGACCTTAACGACCATACATTTTTGCAAATTCATATTGATTAATTGTGGGTGCATGTTTTGATACGTTTTTTTTTGCAATGGGCCATTTGATTAGCCTATCATCAAAAACATTATGAAATCCCCCCTTGCCCCCAAAAAAAATTACATTGTTTTACACTTATGTTGTTTTACACAACTAGATAAAATCATATAAATGTATTTGTTTTATTTTTACATTGTTTTACATAACCATGTAGAACCATATAAATGTATTGATTTTTACACTTATAGTTACTCAAAATGTAAATAAATTTCATAATGGGATTTAGATTTACGTGAAATGTAAGTCTCAAACCATTTACACGCACAACATTGGTCTAAACATATTGGCACAAACTTCCTAAAAGGTTAGTGGACAAAAAATGGTTTTAAGCTCCAAGTGCTGTGAGACCTACCATTCTTGTGATTAGGGTACTTGGTTTTCTAGGGTGTTAACAACCATCAATTTGTGGATTGGTGACCATGGATAACTGGGTGTCACAACTAGGAGTTAGCATTAACACATGAATACATATGTAAATAGTTTAGGAAGTTTTGTACATACATAGGGGAGAACACAAGGGGGAAATAAGGGGAAAACACAAAGAGGAATAGGGTAGAAAAAAATGATCAATTTAGAAGAGAAAATAGAGAAGATGAAAGATTGCAAAGTGTGGACCACAAATTTAAGATGATTTAAGGTGGACCAAAAAGCACATGGCCAACCCCAAGTTGGAACTTGGACAAATTTAGGAGGGTGTTCATGGCCCAATATATATGCCCGAACATTATTCCACTAAAATGAAAGAGGAATTGATATAGTTATGCCAAAAGTGGATGATCATAACTAAATACAAGCATTGGTTTGATGAACATATTTTCTACTTTTTTTCTTTGGCGAAATTAGACCATGTTTGTGTTTTTGTGAATGGGTTAAATGATCATATAAATATATGGTCAAAGCTTATATCTTAAAACCATTTTGGAAGCTTATTGATTGGCCATAAATTTGGAAAACCAAAAAAGGACCCATAAAAAATCTTTTGGGAAAATGGCAAGCAGCCCCAAGATGGACATTGGGATCTATGGAACTTAGTTTCATAAAGGAAAATGGAAAAAGCTTCAAAAGATTTGGAAGCCTAAACAAGGGGTTGGACCAATCACAAAGAAACTTAAAGGTTAAGTGAGAAATAATAGGGGGAACATAGACAAAAAGGACTATGTTTTACTTGTCATCAAGATGGTCGTCATTTTTTCCAATGTCCTAAATGTTCTCAACAAATAGCAGCCTTTACATTAATCACCCCAAAGAAGAACGAGGAAGGGGGTAATAATGGAACAAGAAATAAAGGACCTATCAAGGTATCAACTACCATTCTATAGAAAAAAGGTGGGCCAAAATCACATCATCATTCACAAAGAAATAACCATTAGTGGTAAACCCACAATGGTATTAGTGGACTTGGGTAACACCCATAACCTAATGTCAATAACCTTTGTGGCCATTTTGGGATTACCTTTAGGAACCATGGACCCTTGTAAGATCCTACTAAATGGACATATTCATAACACTAACCTTTACTTGGAGGATGTGCCAATTCAATTCCAAGTTTAGAAACACACATCAATTTTTTTGCTTTGTTTATAAATTTTCCGTTTTTAACTATTTTAAAACAATAGTTTTAGGGTGTGAGGGGGATTAAAGGGGTTTTTTGAGTTGTGGTTTTCAAGATTGGGGTTTAGAATTTTGGTTACATACCATATATGTTTGGTTGGGGATAAACATGGCAAATCTGTGGGTTCTACGTCCCCAAAATATCGCCAATCATCCCAACCCTCCTAATAGGCACTTGATGGAAAGCTAGTAATTAGCTTTACCCTTATGCTTAATTGTGCCCCAACTTTCATCCATCCACCCATCATTTTCATCCCTCTTAGTTTATTTTAATTAGTCCCTTCATCCCTTCTTGGTCAGTTGGCCTTCTTTCTGCCTCACTCGCCACGCCCACTAAGAATTTTTCCAATACTTGTCATATGGTTGTCTCTTCTACGACCTCACATTCCTTGTCCTTCTTGCGGTTGTCTATTTAGTGTAAGGGGGGTTTAGCATGGCACTAGCTTTCATGCACTGCTCATAGGTAGTCATCTATCTTAAAGGTAGTGTTGCCCTCGACTTTACCATGTTTTCTTCCTTCTTCAACATGGACATGGATTGCACCCATATACATAATTAATGCTTTAAATTTGGGTTTATTTTGTCCTCATTCATACCATCATATTCCATATGTTCTTCAAGTTGAAATTTAACAAGCTTTACATATCACTTTATCTTGATTAGCATATGATCCTTTTAATATTGCAGCTTGACATGTTTTTTTGTTATTCTCTTCTTAGTGTTTATCTTTTTCTCCATAAGGTGCTAAGAAAGGCCACCAAGATATTCACACCCACTTACATCAATATAATATGGGTGGTGATTAGGAGACATTATAGGAGGAGCACGTAATTAGAGCACTCACATTAGCTTTTCGCAGATGTTCAGAATTGATTAGGGTTTAACCCTAAACCCTACCCCACCTCCATAAACACAATTGTTCCGTGCATGGGCCCTTGCTCATGTAGGGTAATACGTTTGAATAATACGTGCACCAACAACCCCATCAAACAAAACCCCAAAAGTCCTTCACCTTCTCCATCCACTTGTTGAGGTTGATTTCCCCTCTTTTGTTGATGATTTCCATCTTAAAACAAAGGTTATTTTAAATCAAGATGCATTTATCTTTGCCTTGGTTCATTCACCATGTCTTTTTTCCAATGGGCCTTTGAGTATGGTGTATGAACTTGTTCAAAAAATTTTGTCCCAAATGATTCTACAAGTGGGTTCAACTTCCTTTTTTTCAAGGTATTTGGACACATTGCTTGAATTCATGTTCCAACTCCAATATCGTGTTTTTTTTTGCATCCCAATTCCCAGTGTTGGAAAAGCACCCTAAAGGCATACATCACATCGCAATCAATGAGATGACCTATAATTTAGTTGCTTGCACATTGGTTATTCAATTTAGGGATACTCTTGTGGAACATTTTAGTCTTCATCAATTTGATCTAACGATTTGTGGCGGTTGTGAAACAATGGTCCATGGCATTTAAGTAATGTTAGACTTGCATCCAAATTGGGTGGTGTTATAAGTAGATGTCCATAACGCCTTTAATTCAATGTCATGATAGCCATTTATTATGAATTACAATTTTTGCTCAATTCTCTAGATCAACTTTTCCCACTTGTTTGATGATTATATGCACACCCATCCCCAATGTTTTCCTTTCATTGGTAGATGACATGCATATAGTAGGTTTGACATTAGATGTGGTTCTTGTTTTTTTATGTTTGTAATAGAAGTTCTCAACATTAAGCTTTTAATCCAGCTAACAAAATGTGTGGCTTGGTTTCCACAAGGGTTAAATCACTTTATATCATTTTGTTTTGGCTTTTTTACTCCCAATTCCAATTTACATATTTTGGGTACACTACGGATCCAAATCATTTGTTGAATCGTTTATGGTTGGGGTTCTACATGAAGATCTTGGGAGGATATTTACTTTCCTTATGCTTGCAAATCCTTAAGCAACTTTTGCGATGTTCTCATTATGTTATGCCTAATGCCTTAGGTACTTGCTTTGTATAGTGTTTCCATCTCTAAGTATTTGGCATCATTATGTTGAATTCGATATTCGTACCATAGCTACATTGGAGAAGTTACTTGGTGTGGGATCTTTTGGTGGTTTTGTAAATCCTTTAGCTCATTGTCAAGCCAATTTTCCTACTTCTTTAGGTGGGTTTGACATCTTTTTTGTGATTTGGATTACTACCCCCACATGCTTGGGTTGTTGGCCATTGATTACTCTTGCACTTTTCATTTGTTTCCAACAAGATGATCACCATATTTTTTGGTGGATCACCTACATAAACAAGAATTTGCCTTGCTTCTAATAATCGTTCCTTCAAATATCATGTGAACACATTTTCGCTCATGTCTGGGTCTAGGAGCCGACATGTGGTTATTAGCTCGTCCTACCACACCTGCATTTCATTTATCCTTAGCCCACTTCCTTATAACACTACGTACCTATCTTGGTTTACCACATCCTATGGTTTCCCACCTTTCATAGTGTTATTGTGGTCATACCATTAACGATTTAAATACCCATTTACTTCGATGCTCTTATGGGAGTGAACGTACAATAGCCATGCTACATTTCAAAAGACTATTGTAACTACTACTTTGGAGAGTGGAACACATGTTCAGAAGGAGGTCTCCCACCTTTTCCCTCACCACACTCAACAAGCAGATATCCTTATCACCAGAAATGATTTTGGAACCTTGCTAGATGCCATCATTATTGACTTGATTTGCCTAGATATGGTGTAATGACCATTGATGATGATAACACATGCAGCAATGATGGTTGTTCAAAAAAATTCACGATCATACGCTGAACGAACATTAGGCGATGACTTCATTCCCTTCGCTATTGAGATGTATGGGTGTTTTCATTCTTGTTTTGATTCATTTTTGACCGCTTGTTCATAAACCATTATTGTGTGTCATTAGTAGTCTTCTTTAGTCCCACTCAATGTTTGTGTCTTATGATTGACAACACGTGTCCGTAGCCCTATAGCATGTGCAAGCCATAGTGATTACTCAATAGGCTATTGCACTTGGTCGGGGTTCCTCATTTCTTCCACACATCATAATTAATGCGTTTTTGTCACTAGTTGATTTGTGGTAAATGACAACTTTTTCATCTTAGGCCAATGATTGTCATTTCATAACCATGAATTTTTTTTGCATGTTGTTTTTACCTGATTTTTGTTAATAGTTTGCTTTTGCTTTGTCTTTGAATTGTGTTTACTTATGTCCTCATTTACCTTGTAATTTTGTTGGATGGGTTCCCATCTTTGATTTATAGGGTTTTTTTTTCTAATTTTGAAATTTGGCCTAAAAATGTTTATGACATAATTATGGAAATACATGGGTGGCATGTAAATGTGGATTAATTTGTGGCACCAAACTAGATGTTACATCTTTTGAACTTGCAAGTATGCAAGCCCTACCTAATACCCCCTAATACCCCAAGTTGCTTTTGACAACTTAAATGTATACATGGAGATGCATAATTATTCTTTGTATATGTGCATGATTAGCCAATCAAGGGTTGTGGGAAAGGAAATGAATAGAGTGGACTAGTGGATAATTTGTTGAAAGAATATTTTAATGTTTTTCCAATAGATTCATCGGGGATGCCACCAACTAGTGAGGTGGATCATGCCATCAACCTAGACCCTAATGCAAAACCAATTGTTAAAACTCCCTATCATCATTCCTTTATGGAAAATAAAGATCTAGAACAACAATTAAGTGACCTTTTGGAAAAAGGGAATGTAAAGCTTAGTAAGTCCCCTTGGGGTGCAATTGTACATGCATTTTGTTAAAAACAAAGATGGCATTCTTAGATTTTGTGTGGATTGCAACAGTTTAAATAAGGTCATGATGAAAAATAAATATTCCTTACCAAGGATAGATGATCTCCTAAATCATCTTTATGTTGTTAAGATATTTTCCAAGATAGATTTTAGAAGTTGCTACCACCATGTATTCATGTGAAAGAACAAAATATACCAAAAATAGTCTTTAAAACTCGCTATGGGCATCATGAACCTTATAAACTTCTTGTTTCAAAAGTAATTAGGTAAATTTTTGTTTGTGTTCTTAAATGATATATTAAAATATTTCGAATTCAAAAACATGGAACATTTGAAGGTTGTAGTTGAAATCTTATAAACCTAATAAACTATTTACAAAGAAAAGAAAATGCAAATTTGTTGTTATCCAAGTAGACTACCTTGGACATGTAGTCTTAGACAAAGGAATGGCAATAGATCCCATAAAGATCAAAGTTGTGGCTAAATGGCCAATTCTTAAAGATAAGATGGAAGTGAAAAGTTTCCTAGGTTTGGCTAGTTATTATAGGTGATTTGTGAAGAATTTATTCTAGATGGCAACGTTCTTAAGTGATTTATTAAGAGGAAAAGTAGCTCCCAAGACATTCTATGGAGTTCAAGATGTGAAGAAAGCTTTGAAGCCTTGAAGAAGGCATTTACATTTACTCATGTGCTAAAGGTCATTGACCTAAGAGTAAATGGGATAGTTTTATGCACTAATGCTAATGATTTGGCCATAGGTGTTGTATTGATGCAAGAAAGGCAAGTCTACCTATGAATATAAAATTAAACTACCCACCCATGAGAAGGAACTACTAGTTGTGATCCATGCTTCGAGAATTTGGAATCACTATATATTTTTTTGGAAAAAAATTTAACATTGAAACTAACCATGAAAGTTTGAAATACCTAACCACCCAACCCAATTTAAGTAGAAGACAATGTAGGCGGGTGGAAAGGTTACAACAATTTGATTTTGGATTGGTTATGCATTATATAAAACACTCATCATCTAAAAATGGATGCACAAATAGAGAGGACTAACTATGCCTTAAAAGATATTATGTTAAAAATGTATGTTGACCATTGGTGAAAAACTTGGGGAAAATATTTGGTGGAATTTGCATATAATGGAAATTGGCATTCCTCCATTAAAACAAGCCCATTCCATGCCTCATACATGCAAGAATATTTAACTCCCCTTTCCATTTCAACACCTATTTCCAAGATGGAAGGTCTAAATGAAATGATTATTGATATGCAATATACTTTGAAATTGGTCAAAAAAAGTATTGAAAATGCCCAAGAACAAGCCAAGTTCTATGCTGACAAAAATTGAAGCCCTAGGGAATTTGTAATTAATGAAAAAACGTTTTTGAGAGTCAAGCCCTTGAAAAGTGCCTTGAGGTTGAGGAAATACTAAAAATTGTCCCTTCAATATTGTGGCCCATTCGCCATATTCAAAAGAAGAATAAGGTAGAAAATAAAAACTAGTATAAAAAAGAGAATAAAAAAGATGAGAAGGTTGTAGAATATAGGAAATAACCTTTCTTATGCTTGTGGTTAGGTAGAGAATTACCATGTTGATATAAAATTTTAAGTTATTGGGTCAAAGTATGGTTGGGGTACCCAAAAGGACTATTTCATTTTATATTCACTTGCCCCCTTATTTAAACATGTTGAAACTTAATGACACATTCATATTGAAAGTTTGCTTTTATTCATAGATAGATACAGTACAAAAGTACCATTCTATGCATAGAATGTCAAATTTGAACAAGTTTAAGGATTCTTACCAAGTCCTTGAAAAAAATCCAAGACTTTGTTTCATGAGAAAAAAGGTTCAAGGACTCATAAGGGACGTCCAAACAACTTCTTTTGGCCCAAGATTTTTACCACAAACACTTTACGTGTTAATGTGTATAAAATGTATGAATGTGATAATAACCAAGTGCCCTATTGCAATGTAAAAAGTTTCAAAAAGTCAAGTTTTTGGGAATTTTGGGCCATTGATAGAACATGACCCATAGTGGATA
>Ga0209611_10003396_pt1 | contig 27643 bp, 14 predicted proteins | sample S1TSphgellanicum_3_FD_187693 | JGI IMG/M metagenome (GOLD analysis project Ga0209611, IMG submission 187693) | Host-associated microbial communities from peat moss isolated from Minnesota, USA - S1T2_Fc - Sphagnum magellanicum MG (SPAdes) (version 2) | ecosystem: Host-associated > Plants > Peat...
TGACAAAATTTTATACTTTGTTCAAGTGTGACAAAATGTACACTAAACTATAATACATATTATACCCAATATATATGTATGTTAATGTTGTAGGTTGCACATGAAGTCTTTGTCCAATTGTTATATAACTTGTTAATGCTAAGTTTGTTCTTTTGTTGTTGAATACACCTTGAGGGTGTGTGTGAGTATTTAAGTTGGGTTTTAATGGTTCATTTTTCTCTAATAATTTTGTGACTGACATTCATGATATTGGTCATTCATCTTAATTATGTTGTAAGCATAATTTACATTGTTTTGTTGTTCCACAAAATGACCCATATTTATGTGTAGCAAGCTTATAATGTTTGGGATGACTATATATGTGAGTCGTTTGATGGTAGGCTAGCAACATTTCCCAATAGAGTAATGCCTTTTGGCTACTTCCAAAAACGTAGTAACCACTCAAGATTGCATACAATTTATGTAATTATTCAAGCGACCTCCACCTTTTTGCAAATTATCGTATTTAGTTGTTGTCTAGAGCTAATGAAGCCAATGACAAGCCTTACAACTAGTCAAATGGTGAAGATGATGATATGGTTTGAAATTTTTTGACTACAACAATCAACAAGTTATAACTATGTTACCTATCTCACTTTTTCATAAAACAACTTTACCCCGATTGCATCAATAGTTTTTTTAGTCTATTATAATGTCTAGTTAACTTCCCTTGCATTGGGTTTTAATATTGTGGTAGTAGGCAAGCATCATCAAACAACACTCATCAATGTCTAAAGCTAGCACCTATGGGTAGTTTGGTCACATAAAGGCTAAAGCTAGAGGTGTCATAGATAGTGGAAAGGGTAGTAATGTAAACAATTGTTTATATCAGCTAAGTACCATTACTTTTGGTTTTTGGTGTAAACAACTTACAAACTACCTCTATTGAAATGTATTAGTCTTTCCTTGTCTTTTGGATATGATTGAATATTAGAAAACTAAATACTATTGGAGACCTAAAGTACTACAGTAACTTAAAGCATTTTGTGTGTAACAAAAGTCTTATGTATTGATAATACATTTTATTCTCCTCTTCAATACATTGATCCTCCTCACCTATGTATACTTGTTATATCAAGATTTATTTGAAGTCCACATAGTAAGTACTTGAAGTAAATGATTCTTGGACTACAAGTATTGTTATATGTGCCCATAATTCTTAAGTCCTTTGCCATGTACTCTATTGTCTTTTGCTTTATAGGTATGTACTTTACATTCTTTTGCTTTGTAGGCATATACTTTTCAATCTTATGTTTTGTACTCATGAATTCTACAATATTATTTTTTCACTCATGTACTTTGTAGTCTTTGCCTTGTACTCATGTACTCTTAAGTCCTTTGCTTTGTATTCATGCATTCTTAAGGCCTTTGCTCCATACTCTTGTACTTTTAAGTCTTTTTCTTAATTTTTGCCCATGTATTTTTAAGGAAGCATTAGTTGTAATTAGTATGTTGTTGTACTATTAATCTAATTTCTTAGTAGAACTAATGTCACTATGTTCAATTATTGTTAAGTTTTATACCTTTCAAGTACTATTACTGTTATTTTGTTATATACATCTAGTATTGAAATTACATTATATGCAACTTGCAACCAACCACATGGTAGGGTTATTGTTTGGACCGTGTCAAAAAAAATCATAACTAATCATGTGTTCTATATGTAGACATTGATGTTGGCCAAGTCAAACCCAAATTTAAAAACTTTTCTTCTTTAGTTACAGTTCAAGCAAGGAGAAAGTCAATATAACACAATTTTTGATCTTGCAAATTCAATTGGATCTCCAACAAGATCCATTCAACACTTGCAAACTACCACAAGATTGTTTGGATAACACTTTTAAAAGTTTACAAGATTGTTAGAAGAGGCACACTTGCAGAATACCCCAAGATAGAATATTTGGAAACTATCAAGTGAACACTTTCAAAGTGTTATGGGTGAATCCAATTACTTTAGCCCAGAAGTGGGACTAACAAGTTCTTTATAGCATGCGGTGACACCCAAAATGCCACCTTCTAATGCTTCTAATGATGAAATTGGAAGGATTGTTATTTTATTCTAGACACTAATGTGGCCCATGAAATAGGTGTTAATGATTCTCAACAGAATTCAATAGTTCCAAAGGTGGCATTTGAACAAACACCTTCTTGTCAAGCCACTAAGCCTTTCGATCCTCAAACTGTGTTAATTCTTACAATCAACACATAGTTATAGCCATGTCTAGGGCTTCTACTAAGGATTGATGAACCAAAAGAACATGACATATTAATGGACTAAAAGAGCTTGAAAGCTACAAGAAACCAAGTTGTTTTATTGATTCCTAAGTTGGAGAAGCTCAATAGTCCCATGGGTAAGAAGAAAAATAATAAAAGGAAATAGTCCAAAAACCAAAAGGTATTCCAAGTTTCTTCAAGTAATTATGATGACAATTTTTCAAATAACGAGTGGAATGATCAAGCATTGTTGTTGTCCAAGCAAGCCAAGAAAAAACATAAGAATTACATGCCTAAGTTTCCTTTGCATAAAAAGAAGGGATCCAAGGTACCAAGGTCCAAGGGGAAGGCACTAGATGTTGAGGCTAATGATGAATCCATGTTCGTTGATGGTTCAAAATCTGATGATTCTCCAAATGGTGGTGGTGATAGTGACTCCAAATCATAATATGAAAAACCAATGGAATCTCCTAAGGCCCCCAAAATCATAAAGGCAATATGGAAGGGATTTGTCATCAAGTGAAGTACTCGAACAAATTTGGGGTTTGCTAGTGCTTTTGCAAAACATGGAAAAGGTCAGCCAATGAAAGATGTATTTCAAGATATGACCCCACCAATTTCGAAACCTCAATTTGGACCTGCCATTGCAAATACTACAAAAACAAGGAAATCAAAATCCAAGAAGGGTAGGAAAATGTTTGAAGGGATATGTTACTACATGAGAAGTAATGAGTCCATACCTATTGAAGAATCAATGGAATCTTTTAAGGGCCGCAAGGTCACTGGAACATTTTTGCAATATATGGGGTTTGATCCTTTTCGTAGCATGGAATTGGGACACCTCACTATTTTTGAAGATTCAACATGGTTTACTTTTATAAACATTGTAAAACCAAGGAAATCAAAATCCATAGTCCTAGCATGGCTAGGAAACACGCCTCAAGAATTATTGGCCTTCTTATCAAATTAGAAATGTTGGTAGTAATTTAGAAGGTTTGTTTTTATTTTAGGTTGTAGCAAAAACAACATTAGAAAATGTAACTTTTTTACAATTTTGAGGTAGCATTTTGACATACCTAGATGGAATTAATATTTGTTTAACCATTGGATTTTGTTTTGGTGCATACCATAGCAATAGAACATATAGGTTTTTGAATGTCAAGGATGTCTAAACCTAGAAAAAAATTCAAACACATGTACCTGACAATAACCTAACCATTGAATTGATCAGGTAATTGAACTAGGTGGCATTGAACATGTTCCTTGCTTGTTCCATTTAGCTTGCAAACTTTCCACCAAAATCTCCCATATGGAATTTCTTAGTTATCCAAAAGAACCAGAATATCTTAATCACCAAAATGTTCCAATTTCCTAAATTGCACCTAGACTTCACATTTTGTATATTACAGTCCCCCAGTGCCAAATGATTAGTGTTACAAAAAAGCATTCACATTTATATTGTTCAATCACGTGTATACAAAATTGAATTTATTTAAGTTACATACGTGCATATGCCTTTTTTACATAGAATCACATAGAACTCCTCATTAAATCAAGCAAAATCATAGGTAGGATAAAACTTACATTTTGCATTGGAAGTACACTTCTTTGCAACACTTTGATTATGACACTTAAATCCAATTTAATCACCCCTTTTCTTCAGTCATGGTCCATGGCATCTATTTTAGCTTTGCCATGACTTGGATTATCTTTTTTGCCATCTCCATAAATAATGAAAAGTGGTTATATGTGTAAGTGACAACATCAACCTTGACCCCTAGAGTTTAATTTTCTTTGGTGGGATTTGTATTAGGAAACCAGAACTTTTGAATGGAAATTACTAGTTTAAAATAAGAATTTTTATGTGACTAATGTGCAAATAACCATTCCAAGAAAAGGGGATAGGAGGAGGGGCAAGTTTCATCAAACTGGCTACAAGATTAAATATTCTAATTTTATTAGAAGCTCCAGGAAATAGGAGGACATGGGAGAAGAAGTGTTACTTGCAAGATGAGCCCACATAATTTGTTATGTCTAGATATATCCAAATCTAACTTTAGACAAGTTTTGAAAGTAAGGTACTAGACTCCAATGCTAAATTTCAGTCCATACTCAAACCAATTGTAAACCTAGGAATATACAAACAACACTAGTTTAAAAAGTATGCAAACAGTCATTTGCATAAAATGAATTAACTTTTGAGTGATAATAGAAGGTCACAACATGATCCTCACCTTGTAGATTAAACCATTGCCGCTATCCATAAAATTCATTTCATTATTTTGAAGAGAACAACACCCATCAAAAAATTTCAAGCCATATTGAATTTTGGTATTAATTGTTGTTGTTTGGTTCCTCATCACCTGGCAATTGTTCAAATTGATTTTTTTGTTGCAAATATGACTATGTCCCAGGGACATACTATAAGATCAATTAGTTTCTTGATGATAGTCCAAAGCTTATCTCACTCCATCAAGTTCAAATTCGTGATGCCCCCTTAAACCCCCATCAAATCAACATTGGTTTCAATAACGAAATGAAACGTTCAACATAACATAGAGTTAAACTTGAAAGTCTATTGATGTTATTATTATTTTGTTAAGGTAAAAAAAATAGTTTTAGTCGTAGTCAACAAGGTGATGTTTGCAGACTGCCAATGAGAATGTGAATACATTTGCAGACATCACCTTAAAAGAATTAATGTGTTTAAATTCATTTGATTACATATTCTCTTAGAACAAGTTCATATTTGTCTTTGCAATAATACTATAAATGATTCACACAATAGACCTTATAGACCAAATTAATGGCCTCCCATAGATGTAATGGCCTTTACACTTGAATTGCAAATTTCACTCACTTCACATTTTGTAAATTGGAATCCCCAAGGACAAAAGTTTGCCCTAAAACTTCTAAGTGGACAACTAGTTTAAACAATAATTTCCCATTATTGAATTGCAATAGGCTTCACAATTATGGTGGAAACCTTGTGCAAACATTACTTATTTTTAGTATTCCAGTAAACCCACATCAACTAGTTCAACCTTCCACCCTTGCCTTCCCATGCTTCATTTCAAATTTGGTTTAAACACTTAATGTTGATAACATTCCTTTAGCCAATATCTTGCATCAATAGAATAATTACATTAGAGCACCAAATTGATGAACTTATTTAACTATTCAAGGAAATTCTATAATCTTTGTCCTAATCTTGCAAATTAAAAAAAAACTATAATCCAAAGTTTCATTAAAAACTAGTTGCAAGAAAATGATTGTTACAATGCAACTTAATGTTACAACAAAATAGTTAATTAAAGGCAAGTTTCTTCAAACTGGTTACAGGTTGGATTTTGATTACATTGGGCAAGGTAGACAAAGCAAGGAAAATTATTATAATTACAATGTAAGCTTTGGAAACTTACTAAAAGTATGAGCTTGTGTAGTGTAGACCTCTTTACTCTTCATCATAATTGTGCTTTATGCTAGCTTTCACTACCACCAAAGTGGGGTGTAATTTACTAGCTTAAATCACTATGGGACCTTAAAAGTGAAATAACTTCATTGCATTTTACTGATTTCACTATAATATCATTATGTAAACATCATGTTTTATTAGTAGTTAACATAATTCACTATTACAATTTACTATAGCAAATAGGTTTATTTCTATGTTTTTTAAAATATTATCTATGCTAGTTTATGATACACCTTATATTATTTTAAGTTATTTTAGTTATTCTAATATATATTTTATGTTATTATAGGCTATTATAAATTATTGTACCCTAAATTATTATATGTTATTTCAAGTTATACTTTAAATTACTAAAGGTCATTTTATTTTATGTTATTATAAATTATTTTATCCTAAGCATAATAACTTTAAAATAATCTAAAACAAAATATAATGACCTAAGATAAAAATTACTCAGAATAAAAAATAATAACCTATGAAAAATAATTTCAAATACCCTACAATATAATAATTACTAATAACCTATGATGTTATAACATAGAATATCGAACAATAATTTATAATACAATAATCACTAATAGTTGTAATATAACATATAATAACCAACAATAACTTATAATACAATAACCATCAATAACCATTAATAAAATAGCCATCAATAACCACCAATAAAATAACCACCAATGGCTTATAACGGAATAATCACTAATAACCATTAATAAAATAATCACCAATAATCATGAATAAAATAACCATCAATAGCCATTAATAAAATAATCACCAATAGTCATTAATGGAATAACCACCAATAGTCATTAATATAATAACCACTAATAGCCATTAATAAAACAGTCACCAATAGCCATTAATACAATAGCCACCAATAGCCATTAATAAAATAGTCACCAATAGCCATTAATACAATAGCCACCAATAGTCATTAATATATTAATCATGAATAGCCATTAATAAAAATAGCCACAATAGCCATTAATAGATTAATCATTAATAGAATAACCACCAATAGCCATTAATAGATTAATCATGAATAGCGATTAATAAAATAATCATTAGTAGCCATTAATAAAATAACCACCAATAGCCATTAATAGATTAATCATGAATATCGATTAATAAAATAATCATTAGTAGCCATTAATAGAATAGCCACCAATAGCCATTAATAAAATAGCCACTAGTAGCCATTAATAAAATAGCCACCAATAGCCATTAATATAATAGCCACTAAAACCCATTAATAAAATAGCCACCAATAGCCATTAATAGAATAGCCATCAATAGCCATTAATAGAATAACCACCAATAGCCACCAATAAAATAACCACCAATAGCCACCAATAGCCACCAATAGCCGCCAATAGCCACTCATATAATAACTATTAATGGCCATTAATAAAATAACCACTAAAAAACATTAATAACCACAAATAAAATAGGTACTAATAGCCATTAATAACCACCAATAACACTAATAAAAGAACAACCAATAGCTATATATTATAATTGCTTAGGATTGCCAAAAATAATCTAAGGTGAAATAATTTATAATAAACAAAAATAATTTAAGGTGAAATAACTTTCAATAGCCAAAAGTAATTTTTAATAACTACAAGTAGTTTAAATTGAAATAATTTACAATGGCCAAAAATAACATAAAATAGACAAAAAAAACTTACAATAGTTGAAAATAGCCTAAGGTGAAATAATTTAAAATAACCAAAAATAATTTATAATAACTACAAGTAGTCTGAATTGAAATAATCTACAATAGCCAAAAATAACATAGAATAACCAAAAGAACTTATAATAACTGAAAATAGCCTAAGGTGAAATAAGTTAAAATAGCCAAAAGTAATTTATAATAATTGCAAGTAGTCTAAATTGAAATAATATACAATAGCCAAAAAAACATAAAATAGCCCAAAAAACATATAATAGTTGAAAATAGCCTAAGGTGAAATAAGTTAAAATAGCCAAAAAAAACCTAGAGTAATCAAAAGTAATTGAAAATAACCATAAATAGCCGTAAATAATGTAGGGTGAAATAATTTCAATTAATGAAAAATATTCATATAATAATTGAAATTAGCTTCACAAAGTAATATTATTATATTAACAAAAAAAATCCATTTATTAAACTTTTTTTTTCAAAATAATGGTCATTGAAATGTTATTGAATAATGATATTCATTTTTTTTTTGTTCAAATGATTTTAAATTTTCAAAAGGAAATAAATGTAATTATGTACATATTGAATTTTCTTAAAAAGTAAACTCGAATCATTTCATTTGAACAAAATCTCAATAAGATATGAATTTTCAAAGTTTATGTTTTTGTAATGTTTAAAATGAAGTATTTAATAAATAGAATGTAATGTAATATATTATCACAACAAGTGGGGTGGCTTGATGGTAAAGATGTGTGCCCCCATTCCAAAGGTCAAGGGATCAAACCTCATGGGTGGTGTTGTGTGTGGTCAATAATGGTATGTTGACCCAATACTTTCCTATTGAATTTTTAGGCTAGGTGCCCAGGTTGATTACGTGGCCTACCTACCTAGGTTAGGTTTTTAACTTAACGTAGGTAGTGACACGTGTCAATAAATAATAGGCTTTAAAAAACATGAAATTATCAATAATATTTTATATTAAATAATTAGAATTTAATTAATTTCCATATTGTTTAGTTAATTAACTAGCAAGTGAATGGTTTAGTAAATTTGTATTTCACTTGAGAGTAACCTTGTTTCACTAGGTATTAGTGAAACAAGTTATCGTCCGTAGCAACTGGTCCACATTCACTAGGGGGTTAAATAATTCCACTCAAAAATCTAGTTAAACCCATAGTGAACTAGGACACATTTCCTAGTAGTGTTTTATGGCCTATAAGGTGTTTTTTGATAGAATAAACACTTGGGTGTTGCTTTTAACCCAATGCATAGTTAATGGCATTGAGAACTTCACATAGCAAACAAGATGTGAGTAGGCATAACTCATTGGGTTATCATTCAATATGACATATGACAAACCTTTCTTACCCCAAAACTTGTAATATTTCCCTGATACCACAACCTTCCCTGCAGAATAGGTTGCATTTTATAAATCTAACCCCACCCCAACATCCAAGGTGAAGGGCAGCCTTTCACAACATATGATGTAAAACTCTAACCTTCATCAATACCATCCTTAACATGCACCACAAAATTATCACTTGTTTTTAGTGTTGCAACCAAATATTCCCATTTGGACCCAAAGTCAAGTTCTTGGCCAGCATATGTTTGGTCAATTACATTGAGATTTCGAACTAAAGTTACATTCAATGGTTGTAGTGTTTCAAGCCATTGCCATCCAATATGGGCCACATTCACACAAAGTTCCCAATCCTCATCCAAATAATACCCACAGAAACAAGCTAATTCTTGAACCATGAATTTCAAAAGATTCCCATGAACTTGGATCTAGTGGATTTTCTTACTACCCTTCACAATTTCACACTACTAAGATATGTGTCATTTAACAATAGAAACACCAATGTGCCAAAAGAACCTTTTCAAGGGTGTCTTCTCCTTGACATATGAGGAAACACGCCCATTTGATAAAACATTTGTCAAATAGTCACAAACTTGTTTTGCATTTTATAGTTGTCTACCATTAACATTCAATTGTTCTTGTGCGAGTGCTTGTTTAACTACAACCCTTGTTCCATTTTGTTCACCCTTGCCATGTCCGAATTCAAAATAATTCCAAATCGTTAGACACCTGCTTGTCAAACCTGCATATTACGCAACAAAATATTAAGGCCAGGTGAACTTAAATTGGGCGGCACACTCATTAGACCACACCCAATGTCGAGTGGGTAGAACTTGGTCCCTTAATGTCATGTGTTCCCATTGGAGCATGAAACAATGTTAAACAAACAAGGAATCATGTTGAGTATCATCATATATGTAAAAATGAAGTTCCTTCACCCACCCCCCCCTAGATTTTCATCCTAGTCTTGGATAATATCATCACCAAGTGGCATCGACCACCTATATGTGATGTGGACCAAAATGCTAACATGAGTAGTGTGCCAATGCATAAACTGAACTTCATTTTGCACCTTGAACCCATAATTTTTTGCAAAATCAATGATTGAAACAACATCTTTTGGGATGGTAGCCAAAAGACTTTTGAATTGTATATCTTGCCATCTAGCAAAAAAATTGTGCTCTATGAATGCAACAAGTTTGGGTTTGAAATAGTTTATAAAAATGTTTGGAATGGTTTCCATGTATTCCAATTTCAAGCGCTTACTCTTGTTCCCTACCTTGTCCTTCCCAACCACAATCATAACATATTGTTGCCATTGCATGAAAGCTACAATATTTACATTAGTTTCACATGGACAAAATTCCAAGGTTTCAACACCGCATAACAAACATTCCCCTAGAAGGCATTCTTTCTGATGCCACTCATTAAACAAACCTTTAGGGCAAACAACCTCTTCCCAAAGTTTTGTGATGCCAATGTACAACTTACTTGAGGCTTGACACTCTCCCTCCCCACCTTCCCCTTCATGTTGATAGATGTGCTTAAAGTCACATTGACAACCAATCTGATCATAAATGCCCTTACCAATAGCCTTCATGTTATTGCAACCAACACGAAGTTCATCAACTTCAATGTGATATTTACAACAACATGTGTTACGCTCCCATAACTTTTTTACAAAAGAAGGCTTTAGATTTTCAAATGTCCTTTGCCCAACTTTGATGTTAGGATGTTGAGCTTTGAATTTTAGGAATAATGAAGCCTACAAACATACCATGGGAAATCAATTGTTGCAAATTGAATTACAAAAAATATGATTTTTGGGATTCATAAAATAAAATCTAAGTTCCTCATGAATCCCTTATTCTAAGTATTAAATAATAAACATTGGGCTATCAGTATAGTACATACCATCCTCTACAATATTTTACTTCCCAAATTGTAGTTTAAATCTTAATGGTTCAATCTAGCAAACCACAAAATAGAAAAGACCCTGGAAACAATTGAACAAATTTTCAAGGGAAAACAATTATGCATTTAAGGAAGAATGAACTTTGTAAACATAACATAGGAAATCAACCAATTCAAATTGAGTTTTAGGAAAGGAGCTTGAGTGTTTCCCACAAGTTCCCCATCCCTTATTCAAAGTACTAGACATTAGTAAATAGTGGGAGTATCAATACAATGTACAAAACACCTTCTACAACATTTAAATACATCCCAAATTGTGGGTTAAGTTCTAACAACTCAGTATGCCCAACCATGTAAGAGAGAAAGACCTTGGAAACAATTAAACAAGTTTTAAGGGGGAAATAACTTTGAATTTAAGGAAGAATGGTTTGCAAACATATCCTAGGAAATCAATCATTGCAAATTGAGTTTTAAGAAATGAGCTTAAGTGTTCTCCACAAGTTCCAGACAATAAATAGTGGGCAATGCATCAGTACAATACAATCCATCCTTTTCAATACTTAAGTATTTCCTAGACTATGGTTTATGTGATCATAGTGCAATATGCCCAACCACACAACAAATAAAGATCCTAGATGCAATTTATGAAGTTTTTAGGGGGGGACTTGCCACTTGGTAATTACTCACAAGAGGCCCTAGTATTTAACAAGTACTCACAAGGCAACCTATTGCTCAACAAATACTCATAAAGCAACCTACCTCCTAGCAAGTACTCAGAAGGCAAGTTACCACTTAGCAAGTACTCAAAAGACCACTTGCTAATTAAAGGAAACTTTATTATTACTTGCTTGGAACATAAGGACTCAAGTCCCATGGTAACCACTTGAAGGTTGGTGCTTGAGTACTTGAATACTCCAAAATTTTAGTATTACAAGGTCAATAAAGAACCACTAGTACAAAAATGAATTTGGACTATGATGTTCAAAAGTACTAGACAACATGTACTGAAGTCAAAACAAAACAAGTCTAAGGGATAACTTTAACTTTGAAAGGAGGATGTTCACTTAAAAGTACATAGGCTTGAAAACATTGACTTGGTTATAGTAGCACTACATGTGACTTTCCATTTACTACACAACTAAGGTAATTGATTAATGTGGACCAATCATAGTACTTAGGATATGAGATTATCATGTTGCAAACACTGATAACATTTTTAAAAAATTGTTGAGTAACGGCATCATTTGATGAAATAATAGACCTATTACAACATACCTAAATTTCCATGAGGTAATGTGTTGGGTGGGATTTGTAAACCTTGTTGGCAATGCACCTCCTCACCACATCTTTCCTATTTGGAGAAACAATGGTTTGGGATGCCCACCATTGAGTGAACACATTTGCCACATCCTCGCCTAATTTGTTAGACTTGACTTTTCTTGTTAAAGGAGCCCATACTACATTTGAACAACACCATCATCAAGGACATGGCACCTTTGCACTACATCAAACACATTGTTACAATGAACCCTAAGAACCCTAGCCATTATTGACACATTCCCACCATGTCCAGACACTGCCATGCAAAGTGTAAAATGTTTAGTTACCTTATGGTCTTTTGTTTTAACATCGTTCATTACATTTAAACCTATTTTAATGTTTTCAATAATTTCAGCTTGCACTTTTTCTTTTTTGGCACAAAGGATATAAGGAGGAATGGATTTTTTCAACAAGTTAGAATCCATTGGCTTAGCTACAACATCTTGTTGTGCCTCTAAATCCCTTGCTTTTAGCAAAACATTATTCACTATTTTGGCAAGTTTTGTAGCAAGTCTCTCCACTTTATGATAACAAACTTTAGACTTCTGAATTCGATCATTTGATGATTTACCTTTCAAAGCCACACTATAAGATCTCTTCCTTAAAGACTCTACCTTTGTCCTCTACCTTTTAGCTTCCTTGTCGATTGATGGGATGTCGTTACCATCAATAGCCAAGGTTCCTGCCATGGCAGCTCTTGGAGTTAGTCTTGGCTTCACCACACCTCTGACCCAATTCCTTCTGTTACCCATGATGGTAGCAACTAAATGATGGTCAAACAAGCAATAAAGGTTTGCCATACATGCAACCAAGTTGAGGCAGATATTAGTTTTATATTCAACTAGAAGTTTTCATTAGTTCTCCCATACAACACTCTATAATCATTTGCTTCCAATGGTTCCAAGGTTTCAAATAAACTTTTCTTGACCTAATGGATCATAACCATTCCATCTGGTACAACAATTGAACAACCACATCAAGAATTGAATATTTATAGAAGTAGGCTAGGATTGATTGCATGTTACAAACATGAATGGATTGACTACTACTAGTTTAAAACTTGTTACCAACAACATCTAATAGATTCCTTGTGTGATTTGCTTGTACCTTGGAGTAGACTAGTTGCAAACTTTTATGGGTATTTCTACTACACACTTAAGGAGGGGCTTGCAACAAGCTTGTTACCAAATTTACAAGACTAAACTTCTTTACACATGTTTTGTATAACGTAAGAACATCTAAGAAAGGATGTTTCAAGAAAGGTGTGGCCTAGAAAACACTTTGAAAAAAATAGGAAAATTTGTTACATTGCTTGTTTCAAAGCTTCAACTACATGCATTGAAAGTTGAATATTTTCCTCTTCAATATAAATTTTGGTTCCATTTACTTATAGGATTATTTTCTTACATAGTTTACAAATACAACATATTGACAATTGAAAAAGGATGGTCACAAATAAGGTAGGTTCAGAGTTCACCTTATAATGTTTTAGTGTTTCAATTGCATGCATTGAAAGCCTAGTATTTTCCTCCTCTAACCTGAATCTTAAACACATCCACATTCCAAGAAGTTGATTATGGAGGTGTGCAAACCCAAACTGACAATACCTATAGAACACAAAGGTCAAATTACATTAGAAATTTCACTCTAAATTTGCATAGACAATTTCATTCCCTATCATCATGGCTAACATAGTGATGTTAATCAATAATTCAAAGGTGTAGAAATGTCATTAAATACCTCCAAAATATATGGGTCCTATTGGGCTACCAATTCCTACTAGCTTCTTGGTCGAAGGCATCAGAATCATAAAGTTCAAGCCACCATTCTTTTCTTTCCCTTTCCATCATTTCTACATAATATTGTCTTTCATACAAGCATAACCTACAACGTGCATATTCCTCACTACCATCAACTAACACCCTCCATGCTTGGTTACAATGGTGCAAGGTAGATAATATTTCATGAAGATCCTTCTTTGGCCGAATGTTTTGAATCCAAAGCCAAATATATTTCAAAATCATTTCATTAGGCAAGTATGAGGAAAATTCTCTCATTGCCACTCAACTCCTATCAATAAATTGACACCCTTGATGGTGTAAACTTAATACTTAAACAAATTGAGAATTACCATTCATTTCACCAATCATCTAATGGTCTCCTATAAGGTACAACTTGTGAAGGCATCCGTCCTATATGGTCAATAATACCAAAAAATTCCCTTAAAATAAATGTACAAAATGCAATAAATATACAAATTGTTGACAACCTGGAATGCTTGCTAAGAGGTTGGAAAACACTAGTTTTAGAACATGTTTGAAAAAAAATACCCCAATAACAAAGGAAACATGGGTTTTTTTTCCTTCTATCTCATTGTAAAAAACAAGTATATAGGTTTTGGATATCCAAATAGAGTTTAAACTTTAATTGTGTTGATCAATAAGGTTTTCTTATAATACATCTTTTCTGCCAGATGTAAGCATAATCACATAAAATGAAGTAAAGGAGTCTGGAGATTGTTAACTACCTCATGTTGATGCAATTGGATATCCAATTTTGTTCTAAAATGTAATAAGATTAGTATTGGGTTTTTCTAATAGGGGATCTTTTTTGGCAATTATGAATGGAACCAGAAAACCTCAAGCAAGGGAAAGATTGACTACTACCTCATAGCTTCAACATTTGTGCAATGTTGGTATTGGGTTTTCTAACAGTAGATCTTTTATGGCAATTAAGAATGGAACTAGAAAACCTCAAGCAAGGGAGAGATTGACTACTACCTTATAGCTTCAACACTTGTGCAATGTTGGTATTAGGTTTTGTAATAATAAATATTTTCTAGCAATTTTGAACGGAGCCACAAAACCTCAAGCAAGGGAGAGATTGACTATTACTTCATAGCTTCAACACATGTGCAAAGATCCCACCCACCATCATTCTCTAACACACAACCAAACAACATCAACAAGAATGTATTTGTTCCATTTGCACACCCACATGCCCCATACAAACGAAAAGCTTAATGTTGAACAAACATAAGCTAACAACTTGCAATTCCTTGAACAAGAAAACAATATGTTTAAATTTGCTTCCATTTTGGCATGATGACAAACACTCTTGACCCCAATTCTACTTGTGTAACTAGACTTGCATAATCAAGTTAGAGGTCAATTCAAAAGTTTACAAAAGAGTACACTCTTCTCCATCACTAGTTCTACCAATTCATTGAAACCCTTATGAAACATTTAAAAAAACAATTGTGATGAAGAAGGAAAGGGAGACATAGTCTTAAAACTTCTTAAACCATGATGTAGAACCTAATGTAAAAACAATAGATTTGATGAAAGGAAAAGGAGGAAAAATGTATGTACCATTAACTTGTTTTGTTACAACAAATGTCAAGTTTTTCAATTGCAAGCATTGATAAAAAATTACAACAACAAGTTGTTACCACTAACAGGAATCGATACAATCTTTGGCAAGTGTTGACAAGTTGAAGCCTCATAGAAACTACACCACCATTGTTGAACTGCAGTTACCACGAACTAATGAAAAAAACATAACCAATGTGTCAAGGTGAAGTTGCCCCTTGACCTAACCCTTCTACGCATATGAAGCACATCACCATAGCTTCTGAAGCTTCCACTTTTATCACAAAAACAAAGCCAATGTGTTAAAACTCTTGTTGCCACTTGACCTAACCGTAAGATGTGTCATGTGAAACCATTTTCCATAAATGTAAATATCAAAAAATGGGATTATAAATGATCAAGAATCCATTAATTTCAAAAAAAAAAGACCACCTAGGATGCAAAAAATTGGTCAAAAACCATGATTATTTTATTAACAAAGACCTACTTATAAGATATTCAAATGTTCATTTCAAGCAAATTCATCAAGGTGCCAAATTGTCCATTGTACTTAAATAATTTTTTTCACTGCATCTAAGGCTAGTTTTTTATGGAGGTCTTTGTGAGATAATGACGTAATGATAACCAAATTTTGGGCCAATTTGGTGAGAGTATCAAAATAAAAGAATTTTTTGATGTACTCCTTTCAATGGACATTTTTTTAAACGCTATATTTTTTGCTAAAATGGTGAATTATTATGATTTTTTAAAGCACACTTTATAAGTTTTTGAATATATTGGGATGTTTCAATTAATAGAAAATTTTCATTTTTTCAAAATATTAAATTTTCTTAGTACTAAAAGTATGTGATTTAGTAAGTTCTACATTGAGACATTCATTGCTAAAAACAAAGTATAAGCAAAGTACAATGATATCACCTCCAACTTCAAAATTCTTTTAGGATTAGAATGTTATGTTCTAGTATAATATGATTTTATAATTTAAATTGCATTATTTTCATATTCCATTTTGGTGTGAAATACTTTGTGAAGGAAAATATGAAAAACTAGCATTTGGGACAATACTTTTCTCCTAGTTAGGATGCTTTCACCCTACTGGTACCCATATGTGGAGGCTTTCATTGAGGAAAAAAATAGCTAACATTTTTCTTGTTACAAGAAATGCAGTAGTTCAATGGTGGACAAAAGAAACCCGTGTTAGCTCGAATAAAAATGAGGCAACTAAGAAAAGATTGGGGCCTGACATATATGATGAAAAAACAACTCACTTCCTAATGGAAACTCAAGTACATATTTACTTTTAAATTTGTTGATTCATAACTTATTTTCATGTATCTAAACATGAACCTTGGATTCAAAGTTGGAAGTGTAGGTTAGTGAACTAGGTCTTTACATGTTCAAAGGTAATGTAAAATCTAGGCTTTTAAGGTCTAAGTTGGATAGTCCATAAATACACTCAAAACTACTGTCCATATTACATTATGTTTTAGGAATAACAATTAGATCTTATGTAGACTAGAACCTCTTTTTGTTGTCTGATATGTGCAAACTGAATTCTATAAAAAAATTCCAAAGTGCCCATCCAAAATCAATTGTTGGTCAGAAGGTATTTGAATATTTGAAACCATTCTTTGTGAAGCCTCTAAAAGGCAAGAATACATGTTGTTGCATCTACCATGTAGAGTTGAATGAATTGAAGCTTGCATTGAACCTTTTGAAGACAAACAATTCATGATGTTCAATTGTGTGATTGTCACTATGGAAATGTATGTGGCCATGAAGGACAATGCCAAGCATCATGTGTGGTATACGAGGGTATTCTTTAGTTCTGGGAGGTTATAGTGTGTCCAAAAGGCAAATATGGAGAATGGCACAAGTGTGTTTGCTTGTTTGGCAATTGTCCAATGTGTAGAGTGCACAAATTAGCCCTATGTCCTAAGGAGGTGATAAGATCAAACTCTTGATGTCATCCAATGGCACCGCTTTGCATTGGAAACCACTATGCTTGGAATGGTCAAGCATTGACAAAGTTGACATTGGTTTACAAGAACACAACATCAAATGAGTTCATAAAATATCTGAAACCCAAATTACAGCATTTTGCTAAACAAAATCTTGATGTGCAATGGGAAGATAAACATTTCAAAAAATGCATTAAGTCTTTCCTAGCTAACACAATTGTGTCTATGGTTGATTTTGCTAAGAACTATAGTTTTGAAGTTCAAAATGAAGTGCAAAATATGCACTGGCATAGTTACCAAATTTCTACTATAGTGCATATTAGTTTTCGTCACAATCCCACACTTGATCCATATGATGAGGATTCAAGAATTCCAACTCAGTACCATTTCTACATTTCAAATGATCATAAACACGACTTTAAGTTTGTGCAACATTGTTTAAAACTCCATTGGCAATATATGATGGAACAAGGATATTCTCCTCAATGGTAGTGGGTATGGAGTGATGGGTGTGCATCCCAATTTAACAGCAACAAGCCCTAGTACTTTGTTTCATGGTATCCAAATTTGACTAGGGGTTGCAAAATGCTCTAGAGTTTCTTCAGTAGTGACCATGGGAAAGGACCCCACAACAAGGAAAGAATTGTGATAAAAAGGTTTTTGCACAAATACTAGTTCAATCCCCAAGTTAGAAAGCTACAAAATCTTGAGGAGGTCATTCAATTCTTATGTGAATGGTTGTCCTCTAAACCTGAATCATCATATTCTGGTTCAATGAAGCCTCTCCATAAAACATTTTGGCATGTGAAGGTTGGGGATGTGGATAGGGATTCACCTTTGTTCATCTATGATCCTATCAAGGGGACTATGAAAATCCACTCAATTTATATTGTTAACAAGAACAATCCGGCTCAGCTACTTATGAAGGATTTGGCATGTTATTGTGAATTTTGTTTGGACAGTTGTTGGAGTGAATGCCAAAATGTCAAATGGACAAGCAAATGGATTCCAAAGCAACTTCAACCTCAAGATACTCACTATGTGCAAGAAGCAATGTATGAAGGTTGGGATGGAGACTTGCAATATGGGCTACAAGGTGTGTCCTCAAAATGCATTACTATTCCTGTAATTGGTTTATTTGATGAAGTTTATTTTTATTTATTTTTGGTTATATTCTATTTGTAGTTTCAAGAGTTGTAATCTCCTATGTAGGTGATGAATTGGCTGCAATGCTGGAGGTTGGTGACAACTTCATAATCAATGCAAAAGAAGGGAATGATGAAGACGCATCTTTTTGGTTGATTATGTGCATTAAGCCATTGCATAAGGTAAAAGCGCTTTTTATCGACAATTGGGGGAATAGTTATGAGGAGGGTGATGATGTTGTCAAAGGTTTATATTATCAAAAGTGGGGAAATAGTGACAACTCCTATTTTTTTTTCAAGGATTCATGTAAAGTCTATGTTTACTCCCACCTAGTGAAGGCAATGACATTTCTAATGCCCCTTAGGAACCACAAAGTGATTGGGAATGATGTAATTTATGAATTGCCAAAAGAGATTTTGTGAAGCATAAATGATGTCATTGCTTCTTTGGATGTTGAAGAATAGGTTTAAATCAATCTATTTGTACTTGAGCAATTTACTTGGACTTATAAATGGAATCATTTCAATATGGACTACATGACATGAATGGTCTTATTTTGGTCAGTGTCAAGGACTAAAAGTTTAATATTTTTTTAGTTTTCTCATTATGTGCATATGTGTTTAGAATGGAGTAATGTGTTTTAGTATGTTATGTGTTTCAATGTTGGAGGGGCATATGGTGATTTGCTCTAGAAATTGGTTGTGGCAAATTCATGCAATAATATGTCCAAACTAAAGCTTTATGTATGGTAAGTGACAAAGTTCAAATGGTATGTTGTAAATAACATTTAGTTGGTTTTCAACTAATCTAGTTAGTACTGCAAATGTGGAACCTTTCCAATGATTATTGCATTGAAATCACAATGAAAGGAAAGTGATTTTAGACTTGCCAAATTCATAAACCTACTATTATGGATCTAGAGATGTTTCAATTTAAGTATTCCAAGAGTCAAAGATATGGACTAATACCTAGTTCTGCCCAAAAAATTGAAAATAAACTTGGGGTGATTATTTTTTATATAAATTTGATTCATTTTTTGTTGATTTCATTATGGGTATAGACATTGTAATAAAGTGTGAAATGGATTACATGTTACATGTTGTATATGTATTACATGGTGGAAATTAGGTGTAAAAATATGGACTGCTTTGAATGAAATTCACTTGGGGTTTTTGAAAATATGGATTGCTCTTGTCATGCCCGTACATGGGCTCATACATGATGGCCAATTACGGGCATGCCCATGTGCACTTTTAGGGTTAATGCACGGTCTTAGGTGACTGTATGTTATTAGGTACTTAGGGTTTTAGTTTGTTGACGACGGTATAAAAGGCCCAACCCTTTCTTTCTCCTTTTAGTTTTTCTAGAATTCCTTTGTCAGGAGTTTCCTCCATAATAAGCTAGGATTTCTAGATGCTCACGGCGGCCATTGCATGGCCACCATCTACATACATTTCATTTCCTTCTTTCTTTGCATTTCAATATACATGAGAATTTTATCTCAGCCTCCATTGTGCATTGTATATATATGTGTGCATGCATATCTTTTTAGTTGATTAGCTTATACCTTTGACTGGCTTTAGTCTTTGTTTAGTAGAATTTACTACGTATTTACATCCTTATGACATCGTACGTCACGACACTACACGTCACGACACTCTGAATGAGATTCATTTGGAATCCTTGTTTTCATTATAGTTGAGAATGCAGTTCAATTCAACGTGCTTGCATGAGTCATGGTTTCTAATTTTTAGACAATGTACTTGGTAATCCATAATGTCGTCAATGTACACTTAGTAGTTCAACATGCTGCCAATTATGTCCATTTGGCAATCTAATTTTTAGCCAATGTCCATTTGGTAGTCTAACATGCTACCATGTATATTGTATATACATATTGTATGGACATTGGATGTACAAATATGGACTGTTTTGAATGCAACATACTAGGCTCATTCTTGTTTCAACCAATTACTATTGTGAATCAATTCAATTCATGAACTTGAACTTAATGGTTTCCAATTTTTAGCCAATGTCCAAATTTAGCAATTTCTAGCACGTGGCTTCTTTAGATTCAATTATGGCAAAATTATATATTAGATTGGGACTTGGTTTCAATATTCAAATATGGACTATGGACATTGTGATTCTCTAAAATGGACTCGATTAGAGGGAAATTGGATGTACAAATATGGAATAAAAAAAATTTATTACAAATTTATTGCAAATTGGGTATCCAAAAATGGTAATTTTATAAAATGGATTACTTGTTAAATGTTGTATATAATAGATTATATAGTGGACATGGTTAATTCAATATGGTTCTTGACCAAAATTGTATTAGAATTTTAGTCTCACAAGAAGGCTTTTTTGTTTTTTAAAAAAAAAACCATGATGCCAAAAGTACAAGTGTCTATTCAATGGATAGACAATATCAATGACCAAAAAATGACATATCCCAAGTTTAATTTAGGTTTAAAATAGACAAATCAATAACCACTAAAACACACATGCATATTTTATCAAGTGATGCCCATAGAAAACTTTAGTACCTAAGCACATTCAAATGTTAAGGTTTTAACAATTTGATATTAAGACACTCAAATTCCAAAGATCCAATGATTTCTTCAAAAACAAAGGGGATTTGAGAGCTTATCCTTTGGTTTAGCTCCATTTTATCAAAGTCAAACTCTGGGATGCATGTGTGCCAAATGGTAAAGAATGAAAGTACATAGGCACCGTGGATAAATGTGCACAACTTGACATCTTGATTTCACTAAGTTAATGTGCTCTTAAGTTTGGTTTTGCACCACTTAGAACACAAGAAATTTGCCACTTGAGAATATGCAAGAACTTTGGATTTTAGTTGTAGAGTGAAATCTAAATTTCCAAGCATATTCCATTTAGTATCAGCTAAGTTTTTATTCATTTGGATTGGCTCTTGCAAAACAATGTTTAGGCCCATTTAGAATCTAGATTAGCCCAGTCTCTCTTACACCTAATTACACCAACAACTTGCATGTGCAAACTTAACCATCCCTACACTAAATTCCTTCCTCAAATGAATCTATTCTTCCCTAGCAGAAAACAACTTGAATATGCATAAAAGAAAACATACAATTCTAGAAACTTTTGTGGGCATCATCATAATGAGATGTTACCAGATTTTGATGAAAATGTCAAATGGGACATGAGGCACTTTGCAAGTTGCAAGTTGCAACTTTGTTTACAGACTCATACAATAACCCACATATCTAGTAATAATATCCCATTCGAAAACTTCAGGTGTTTATAATCAATCAATCAACTATAAGTTGCAACCCTAGGACAATTCAAATTCTAATGCATGCAATGGACTATTTGTTGGCTTTTATAAATCTATTGTTGAAGTGACTTGTTTGATGATCAAATAGACTAGGAAAAAATAACAATTTGTGCCTCCAAAAGACAATTTCATGTATATCAATGTGATAAAATCAAAGGATGTTATTTGAATTTCCAAATCTTTTAAAACTATCCTACAACAAAACCAAGTTGCTTTTAGTCTAGATCTTTACACCAAATATATTCAAAATGCATTTGGTATGAGATAAATTAACAATAAAATATGTATTGACCATAAGTATTTCTTATAAGCTACAACATTCTTGATCTTTTGGATTGTTAGTATCCAAAAACATTATTAATCTTGAGGTACAACACAAGTTCATATAGGTCAGAAGTTCCATGCAATAGAACATCAAGTAGAGACCAAGCTTAGTTACATAGTAAGCCCCAATCCACAACTCTTGGGATAATCACACCAAACCTGAATGCCAAGAATAAACCTCACATCCATTTTTCCCAAATTTAAGACACTCCTTACCATCATACTAGACAAGAACTAACATCACAATAATGTAGAAAAATTTCATGATGGGAAATAATTTCCTACTCTACTTGGAAGCATACCAAAACAAGCCAAGTTGATATAATCTAACCTCCATGGAGACGACAAAGCTTTTGACCATAGATGCCAACATAAAATTATTCTTTATCCCCAATCTTACAATATAGTGTAATTACACATCAAATTCCAAACTAGATATACTTAATCTATTAGATTGTTAGTACATCATTGTCAGTTTTGAATGGACAATTGAAACCATGTATGAACAAGTTTTTTTCAATCCTACAACTAATATTCTAGGTGATAGAAAACCACATTCCAATTTGCATTCCAAATAGAATTTCACCCCATAGAATTATTTTTTTGCTTGTTTAATACTTACATAAAAACTTTTAATCAAATTGAATTGAAAATCAAATATGGTTCAACAAAAAGAGTATTGTCTAGATCCAATAGTGTCATAAACCAAAATGTCAATTCAAAATGGACTACAAACTTCTTACTACCCTTTACAAGAAAGCATAATATTCCAACATTCAAAATTCAGAACTTTCGCAACTTGTACAAAAATGCAAGTCTATAATTGTTATTCATATGTTTTCAGGGAAATTTTATGGGAATATAATTCTTCAATTTGTTACTAAAAAGCAGAGATGTTCAATTGCCAAGGCATAAATTGAAGCAAACTCTACATGAGCATATGCAAAAGAACATCGACAATCAATCTAAGTGTTTTGAATGTTGAGTGCTCTTTATGGTTACACTGTGTCTAATGACTAATGTAGTGTTGTTTACCTTTTTTGTAGTTGGTTTAATTTTCTTTTTACCTTTTTTCACTACTATTGATGTCCTTTGATCCCCATTCCTAGTTTTCCTTTGTGGCTAGGCAAGAGAAGCTTTCGTTTTCTTGGTAGCAGGTTGAAGCTCATCATTAAGCTCTTCATGTTCTTTATCATGCTCTTCTAGCTCTTCAAATTCATCCTTTGTGTGTTCCACTACAGCATCACCAATGCCATCTTGATCACTATTGCCACCATTGTTTTCTTCACCAACTTGATCTACAAGCTTGAATTCTTTCTTAATGGTAGGATTTGCAATAGCAAATGCTCTGGACTTCAACAAAAGTGGTGAAGTAATTTGCTTGCGGGGAGATGATATTTCAACAAGCTCCTTACAACTATCCATTTTTTTTGGAGCTAGAACATAGAAATTGCTGACATTTGGACTGATATCCTAGGTGCTAATGCAAATTATAGGTGTCACTTTTGATATGGAATGATGAGCATTTGAATGTTGAAACTTGGATGTTCATTCTGGTAGGAGATTCACAAGAATATTTCCAATAGAACCAAATTATCAATCATAATTTAGGGTCAAAATGTATTACATTGTGCAAATTAATTAACCAAATTAATTTTGAGGTGGAATAATGACTAGCCCATGACACTTGGTTATAGGAAATTATGTAGTATTTGACAGTTTTACACGAATTCAAAGGAAAGCTATGAAGCCTTGTAAACATTCTAAATGGCCTATAGGTACAAAGAAGGCATTATGTGGACTCATATGGACTTATGTGGACACTACAACTTATTGGAATGTTGGGGATTACATATGCACTTCTATGGACACAAACTACAAAATTAGATAATGCTAGGGGGAATTAATGGAATAATAACATAAATGTAAGGTAAGGTAAGTTGAAATGGCTTTTAGGGACAAAGAAGGCATTATGTGGACTCATATGGACTTTTGTGGACACTATAATTTATTGGAATGTTGGGGATTAGATATGCACTTCTATGGACACAAACTACAGAATTGTAGAGTGTTAGGGAAAACTAAAGATTGTAGTAACATAGATGTAAGGTATTATTGTGAAGAATGATGAAGTATTAAGGACTTATACACATATATGATGGACAATTAAGTATGTATAACATTAATAATAAGGACTCATGTGCACTTGTAGGGACAAATTAAACATTTTCTACAAAATTACATCCAAGCCCATTGTCTCCATGGACTTGAATGGACAATAATGTATAACATAATGTAGATATATGGAATGACAAACAAATCATGAAGACTTCCATGGACTACATATTATTGTCTATGGATTTTATGGATGTAGAAAAGAAACACCATCTTCGAACTTACCATTACAAAATGGAATGTTGTGGCAAAATTTAATAAACAATTGGGAATGAATATGAAGACTATTGAAATTACAATGCATCAAAATTTGAGAAGCAAGTCTGAAAGTTGAAAATCATACTTTTGGAAGATATTGTGTGCATGGGTTGGTGCCTTGGTCTTGCAACTGAATTTCTCACGAGAATGTAGTTTGAAATTGCAACATTTCCTAGCTATTTGATTCCTACAAAATGCCACCATGCCCCATGCATGTCCTCTGCACACCTTGCTTGAATGCACTTGGTGGAAGTATTGAAATGCAAATTAGCATGCTAACAATGATATCCATGATTGCAAGAAGTTATCTTGCATGGCCATAAAGGTGCAAAACCAAGCCCACAAAGTGGACAAAGCCCAATCAATAAGGATTCCTCAAACCCTAGTTTGTCTACCAAACGTAAAGGCAATGTTACAACAAGATTATGATAGGATAAGCTTCTTTGAAAGTTGGAAGATAACGTTCTAGCAGCATCATGATTCCCTTTAGCAAGAATAACCTTCTTTTTTTCACCCAAAACCCTATTGCTCAAAATTTCAAAATCTTGGCAAACTCTTTCAAACTCCACCTCCCCCCCCTCTACAAGCTCATGATAATCTTCTATTTGACACTTTTGGTAGTCCACCCTCTTTTGCAACCCTTCCATCTCCTTTCACAATTCATCCCTACCACCTTTGGTTTCATCCAATTTCTCCAACTCCAAAATTGATGTGTCCAACGCCAAACCAAAGTGTCAAACTTTTTAGTTGCCAACTTCAAGTTATTAATCCAATCGTCCATTAGGCCTTGGGCCTACATATTCTCCTTTTGCACATTATCATGAACACCTCTTGTAAGACCTTCTTGAATTTCAAGCTTAGAAACTAAATTGTTTGAAAACTCCATATACCACAAAACCTTTTTTGGCACAAATGATGGTTCTATGCAATCACTACTTGCAACCTTTTTCTCCTCTCAACGTCACTGAAGATTTCTAACACAACCCTTTTCTATTGTTGCTACTCTTGGTTTGTCCATTTTGTGTATAAAACCCAATTCATTTGCTTCCTTGCCATTTGCATAGTTACCCCTCTAGCAAAGCCCAAAGAAACCACCCGTGTAGCAAGAACACAACACTTTTGATGAATGACCATCCACAACTTTTCAACTTTTTCAATCAACACAAGATCCTAATTATAAATGTAACTATGACCATTCTTGCGAACAATGGGTCCAAAATACTTAGCCATTTCCTTTGCCAATATACTCATGAAATCCTGATGTGTTTCAAACTCATGCCTATTGTACAAAGAGCAAACCTCTTTATAAACTCCTTTTGCATATTGGGACCACCATTTCCGATCTCAAGAGGTTTCGCATACAAAGGAGTTCCAAACCTTAAAGGTTTGGAACTAGCCTTCAAGCATGGCTCAAGTTTCACTCTTCTTTTGAAAGCACAAGGAGGTGGAGGAGGTAAGAAAAGTACAAGTTGTGAAGAAGGTTCTGTCACTTTCCCCACAAAATTAGAAGTTACATAGCCTATAATCAAGAAAACTCAAGTGCTCTGAAGAGTATAAAGTCAGTTAGAAAATTCATGTGTTGGAAATACTTAGATAATTAATAACTTGAAAATCTAGAGTAATAAAACTATCTCCATTGTTGGAAAGATGGCTTACTTTTTGCAAGGCAAAAATATGGAAATAAAAAAAAAACTTGCATGCGTTCTTCTATGTTCACAATCCCACATGTGTATGTAGGTTTGTATAGGACCTAAACCTAACAAAATTTGATGGACCAAGTTTTTTACCCATTCAGATGTGTGCCATTTTTTTAAACCAAGGACTTTAAAAAGGGAATGTGATTTGTCAAAAATGAGCCACCCTAACAGGTTTTTATGTGTATGATGTTTTCTTTAACTTTTGGCCATGCAACAACATGGTGAAACAAAGTAAATTTTATTCATTCAGGATTGGGTGGATTTATTTTTAATTTGAAATATTTCTAGGTACATAAATGCATGAGTTCATGTGGCAATGTGATTTTTTAACTTTCAAAAGTCATGTTTTGCTAGTAATGACCATAACATTTTGTTAATTATTGTGAAAGACAAAAAATTTCTTTTATCAAAACATGTCCCAACCCACATCATGCCCATGACCCCCTTCACTTGGAGAAGGCATATCTTGCTCATTCCTTCATCAATTTGAACAAATTTTGTTGCATTGGATGCATCATTTGAAACTTTACAAAACCTTTTTGAAGGAAAAAGAAAATATATTGGCATCCAAATATCTTAAGTTGTAGAATGCAAACTAGTTGTATGTGCCAACTCACATCATGCCCATGACCCCTTCACTTGGAAAAGGCATATCTTATTCATTCCTTCATTGATTTGAACAATTTTTGTTGCATAAGATGCACCAAATGAAGGTCTACCTTTTTTTTTTGGAGCTTCAAAAACAACAAAGCAATGTACAAAGATTTATAAGTCTTTGTCCTTAAGATATCAACATGTTTATCCTAGTAGTTGCAACTAAGATGTAATTAAAATGTTTGTCCCATATTCTTTGTCACATGTTTTAAGTTTGCAAACTATATAACTAGATGCACCAATCATTTTTATAAAACAAATTGTACTTGCGATGAACCAATCAAAATAGTTAGACCCTAAAAACTAAACCAAAAATAAAATAGGATTATCCTAAATTGACTTATTTAATAAATAAGCTTTGATGGGTAGGTAGTTTAGCTATCATTAGTTAACTTTAGGTAGGTCGGTAAATATTTTACCTACCTACCTACCTACATAGGTACTTAAATTTAATCAAGTAGGTAGGTAGGTAGGTACCTAGACCTATTGAAATATAAAGTTTATGTCCACATGTCAAAATCTTATTGGATGCAAGATGGATGATGTAGATCAATGCTATTTATCAACATTATTTAATTTTAAAATAGTTGATCATTGCCACGTGTCATCATTTCCTTAATCCACATGTCAAAATATCTTCCCTTTTTAAATTGAACATTTCATATAAATTTAATTTTTTATTTTAATATTGAAATACAAAATTGATGACGTCATGAAATT
>Ga0209611_10003397_pt1 | contig 27642 bp, 27 predicted proteins | sample S1TSphgellanicum_3_FD_187693 | JGI IMG/M metagenome (GOLD analysis project Ga0209611, IMG submission 187693) | Host-associated microbial communities from peat moss isolated from Minnesota, USA - S1T2_Fc - Sphagnum magellanicum MG (SPAdes) (version 2) | ecosystem: Host-associated > Plants > Peat...
CAAAAGCCAAAACTGAATAAATTATTTTTTAAAATAGAATTAAAACTTTGAAATCAATTATCAAAGTCAATCAATACATCATAGGTTCTCTCATTCACAATTCAGGCCAAGATGATTTTTTTTTTATTCTAAAATTAAAAAGAAAAATTCAATTCAATTGAGGGATCGTAGGTTCTTTTATTCAATAATTACGCCAAAATGAATAAATATGCTTGATAAAATAAGGATAAAATTTTATCCTTATTTTATATAATTTATGTTCATTTTAGACGTCCCTCACAAGGTTTTTAAATGTAAATTCTCTCATTCAATAACTAGGCCAAACTGAATAATTTTTTTTTAATAAATAAAATTAAACTTTGGAATCAAAAGTCAATTGAGAAATCATAGGTGAGATCGTTCACTTTATTAGGGATGGGCATTGGGATCCTTCTTTTTTTTTTCCCTTCCTTCCCTTGATGAAGATACAAGAAAAAAGAGACAAGCGTGTCAGCCAAGTGTTATTATTGCCTGAAATTTTGCTTTCTTTGAGTAAAGGGCTACTAGCCTAGATTTTATTTTTTTTTAAAGGGTAGGGGAAAAAAATGCCTACGAACTTTTCTTTCTACTTTACTTTGCACCTCCATGTCAACCTACTAGATAACGCACCCCTTTATAAGTCTCTCTGCTTCCTAAAAGAGTTCTTTCTGCACTTTCGGGGTTTGGTCTTTTCGTTTGGAATTTGGTCCTTTCTTTTTTGTCTTCTCTTCTTCCCTTGCCTGGTGTTTTACCTTTATTTATTTATTTATTTATTTATTTATGATTCATAGGCAAGTTAGGTCATAAACTATAGCATGTGGTCTGTTCAGACATGGAGATTGCAGGATTGATAAACTTTTAAATAGTAAACCATGTTCAAACTTGCAACCTGTTGTGGATAGATTGCTGACCTAGCAGCTGACATGGTAGCGCTGTCATTATTGCTCCATTTAGAGTTAGGGTAGAAATTAGATATATCGCCATGACATCCAAAATCTAAGAATTATGAAATATTTGTTATTAACATCATCGACAACTAATTGATTGTAAAACCGAACTACTAATGCTATTACATAGTCTCAAAATTATTACAAAATGAATCATGGAATTAGAATGAATTGGATGTTATGAAACAAGAATAAAAGTAGGAGATTGTGGTCTACTTGAACAAGATGGAAAAGTATTTCCATCAAGAAGAATTCTTGAAACTAACAGTCATTTGTGTCAATGTTGGGGCATGATATTCATATGTTATGTTTGAGGGAAGGCACTTTTATTAGTGCATTTTGCCTCATGAACCAAGGCCAATACCCAAGGTCTAAAGTGAAAACTTTTTAGGCCATCATTTGGCAATAAATACTGCGAAATTTACTTTTTCAAAGGTTTGTACCATTTAAGCAATTATGTTATACATCTAAAACACATATGAATAATGCATATTTATAGGATGAGTTTTTTTAAATTACAATAAAATCTTACAACCTACTTGTATGTGATTCATATTTGTTTTAAACACACAACATCCATGTTTAAATAATATGAACCTATAAATAAATAAAAGATTTCACAAAATTATTATTCCCAAATCATGGCCCAAGAAGTTTGTGATGGTGTCTTCACCTACTTAACAACCAATGAAATTTATGAAAAGCTTCTAGGGATTTTACATGAAATATTTTATTCCAAACTAAAACAAGAAATTTTGCTTGGCAAGGTGCCTTTCAAATACACTCAAATGTCATGACTTTAACCTTGGGTTCACAACCAAAGCTAGGGCAAAACAAAGAAGAAACATGATAAAAACAAACAAAGGCAACAAAGAAGCATGAACACATTAGAGGAATGAGAAGGAAGCATTCTTGGGATGAGTTTCCAATTTGTGAGTTGGGAGTCCTAGAATATTTTGAGTCTTTGGGACATAAGTGTAGAGGTAAATATTGCTTAAATTTTTTAACAATTATATTGTTCAAAAGATTTGAAAACATAAATTTCACAAATGAATTCACATTCTTCAAATTTGAAATTGTGAGCTAAGAATTATGGGCAAAAGAAAGGTGAAGAGTCAAATTAATTTGATTTTTGACTATTAAATTTTGAAAACTAAGGATCAAATGACCTCAAGTGAAAGCATGTCACATTGGTTGAAAATTCTCATTGGAAATTACAACTTTGTAATTGGAAGTTCTTCAACTATAGTTCATGCAAGATTTATTATGAACCTATAAAGTTGCAAGGTTTATAATTTCGAAATTTTAGAACTATCATTTGAAAATCCTAACTATAATTATTTCAATATAAACCCCATGACGAGGTCCAAAGTATACTATAAGGAAGAAGATGATAATTTCTTCCCAATTTTAAGTTGTGTGAGATAATGAATCTAAAGCAAATTCATGACCCAAAGTTGATTGAAGTTCCATTGATCACCTACATTATTTGGCTTGTACAAATGATTTATTTGTGAAGTGTTCATGAACTTGTCATTCATCCTAGTTCTCATCCTTGAGCTCTTTACACGTCTCACCTTCCCCAATGCACATAATTAGGGAGCATGCCCCCAAATTTTTCTTCATTCTACTTTATTTTTATTGATTACATTTAAGGGTTCATTGCCCAAGCCTTGTGAAAAACTTAGAGGTGCATCATTTTTCATTCCGCCAATGTATTTAAGCTTATTTGTTGCCTTAATTTATTCTTGGCATGTTTCATTTCGCCTTGCCTCAGCTTTTGGTCATGAGTCTAAGGTCACAACAAAGTTATTACATAGTTTCATAAAGAACTTGTGAATTTAAAGACTATAATTTAAAAAATCTAAGGATATAGAATGAATTTGGGGAAAATAGGGGGGGACCCATTCAAACCTTTGAAAAATCAAATGAATCAAATCATTTGTTCATTATGAAGTTAAAAAAATACACAAAACTTGTTCACTTATTTTGTTATGTGTGCAAGTGGTGCCCAACATCAAAACAATATTCAATTGTTTTTATCCATATTTGATTTTCTAATGAAACTTTAAATACATCTGAAAAAATTTATATTATTGTAAAATGCATGGTTCCATAAGTTTAAGACTAAATTTAAAGATGAAAATCATATTATTTATCATCACCAACATTTTGTTTGTGTAAAATGCTTTGATTTTGTGGAAGGTTGCACAATGGATGAAAATTTCAAAACTTGGCCCAATTCCCTTGGGCAGCATTTAAAGAAGTTCCCTCACTTCACTAGTAAGGGCACATGGTGTGATTACTTTAATTTCCCTTAAGGGACTGGGATATTGAATGAGGCTTATTCTCCAACAAGCTTTAGTTCAGCTTTCTTAATTTCATCATTTGTCCAACTTTCTCAACTAGCTCCATTTTCATCCATTGTCAAACTTTCCAAAACTTTTAAAGAATTTCACAAGTCAACATCTGAAAAAGATAATTGTTGAAAAAATAACAAAAGAAAGGCTTCCATTAGAATTTAAAATGACTCCTTCCACCCAAAAGATTGGTTGTTAGCTAATGCACCACATCTATCGATAAGAGAAGTTGTGATGGTAAACATAGTTTTTTGTTAAGAGAAGTTATGACGGCAAACATAGTTGAAAACTTCACATTAAGTCAAATACATTCAAAACAACTTGAGAAAAACATAATTTCATGTTTTTCTTGTATTGGCATTAAGCTTAGTACCACATTTAAAAATTTATCCATTGCACCCCAAATGGATGTAAATTAGATCGAAAGCTTAATTCTAACTTTTGCTAATGTAATGCTAACTCATGGCTCGGCTCTCTTATACCAACTTGAAAATGTAAAATATCTGAAGTATGCTCACTTATATATTAAACTCTCTCTACAACCTTGAAATCTCAAAACAATGTTTGAATTCCAAATGTGTTGGAGCATATCCAATCCACACCCATTATTTGAGCCTCTACTGGTGTTTACCACATCCAACAGAGGGTTAATTATTTTCCTTGTCCACAACCATAAACATGAAAAATTGCACACTAAAAAGTGACACTATTTAAACGTCACCATGTGCAATAGTACCTTTGAAATAGCACAGTGATAAGACACATTTTCAAATTTATTAATTGTGATATGGGAGAAACTTGGAATCCAAGATTTGCATTCTGTTTCCACTCCTGAATTTGTCCCACACTAGCTTTTTGCTTCAGAGACTTCAAATGATTGAAAACCAATAAACCCCTTCCCTGGGTTTCAATCAGGAGTATGTTGTCTGCATTTATTGGGGCCATAGTGATCAGAACTTCGTCGAACCATTGTATGACAAAGAGCACAGTAATGATTCTGACAAGCCCAACAGAGAATGTGATTGTTGTTTCCTTCCTGCCCATCACATCAATATCACCCATAATTCCCAGTGAGTCTTTCCTGTTCAGTACAAGAGCATGAGTTCCAGACAGAGAATACAGATATTCCATACTCCAATGCTTCATCCCATAAGTTAGAAGCAATGGTCCAGTGATAATGGTCATGGAAATTGTTACAGGAAGTGTTACACCCACCATGCACACCAATACCATCCAAAATATCATTTGATCACAGTAAATTACTTTTTACATGCAAATACTTAGAAGCATGAGATTGCTCTCGAGCCACTCAGAGGAAGCTGGGACACATCCATCATGCCACTTCTAAGGTAAGACTCAGCATAAGTTCAAACATTGATATCCTTCAAAAGAGGCACATGCTATAACTAAACTTGAATACCTAGAACACAACCCATTTTTCATTAAAAAGATTCAGGTCTCACCTTAAAGTTTGGCTGTCTGCAGTTTGGGCAGGGCCGATAACCAGCCACACCAAGCTGCCCACCAGCCTGATTCAAAGCTTGTTGCTGCCGCTGCTGTGGTAACTGTAAGTTGAACCTCTGTTCCCACTGATCGATCTCTTCTTGGTTAAACAGAACACATGATCCATCCCTGGACACAAACAAGAAACTGAAGATTGAATGCTTCCAAGAGTGCTACAATCTATACAAGCAAGCTACCACTAAAGATGAAACGGCATGGCTTATCTCCTCCCTCAACATTTTCCTTTGATTGTTGATCCAGAGTCACTCCAGAAGGCACACACCTAGTCCTTGATTTCATGATCTGAGCATTGAAACCATGCCCTAAGAGATGAAGCTAATAATACTCCAACTGAGCACCCCCCTGAAATATACACATACTGCATACACACCTGAAATGTTCATAGCCAGAAATAGAATGGCCACATTTGAAACAAAAGTGATTTCCACAGTTGCTACAGGTCATCTTGTTGCAGCCTTCAGACTTGGTCACGGCCATTTTGCATGTGGGACACTGCTTTGCTTCTGTACCTATATACTTCATGTTGAGAACCTGATTGATAAGGTCCTTTTCTTTCCTGCTTTGTTCCTCCCCTAAAACCCGCCCTTTTTGCCGGCTCTGGAAATTTCATAAACTTGTCTTCAGATACTGAAATCTCTCAAAGGCTTCCAAACAGAAACAGCACTACATTACACCACCATATGTCTCACAAAGCCATCAGATGACAGGCTAAGGGAATTTTCAGTCCACAGCTGAAACCTCAATGAGAAGTACAACAGTTTTGACCCTTATACAGTTTTTTTACTGGTAGCAGGAGTAATAGGATGCTTCTTAAGCAAGGATGTCAAGAAACATATAATATCTTCACAAGTACAGTAACTCATGAGTATCAAGAAAGTTCCATACGCATGATTAAAAGTAACCAGAACCAGAAGACATTTCCTCCAGAAAAACTCCAGATGAGGACTAAGGAACAGGGAACAAATAAATACACAGAAGGAAAGAACTAACAACATGAACTGTAAACCGGCAATACAAACAGAAGTGACTGTCTCTCTATGCTTCAGTGACCATCAACAGTGACACATGATGATGAGTTTTCTATCACAACTGACCCACTGACTTCATCAGCTCCCTATCGTAGGCCAGGCCAGTGTAACCATTAGCCTGCATACTGTTTCTATTGCAAGTACAGAAGCAACAACATGAAGACTTGATCATGATACTGGCTAGTACCCTACACCAAAGAAGGGAAAACACAAAGGTAAAAAACGAAAAATCAAAATAGGAGGCACATAAGGAACAAAGAACACAAAATAGTAGACAAAAGGAAGAAGATGAATGAAGTCCAATATCTTCACAAGTACCAAGAATTTCTCAACAGTTATGATTTAAGACAATGTGCAAAGAAATGAGAGAATGCCCAATATATACTAAAGGTTACGAATATTTCAGATATGACAACATAACAGCAACGAAACAGCAAGCATGGAAGAAAAGAGAAAACCAGACCACAAAACAATGAGGAGCAGTTTGAATGACATCATTGGTCATATGCATTTTCAGGGACCTTCAACATCAATATGTATGAGATTGACCACCTATCACAACGTCCCCATTGACTTCTCAAGCAAAACCATCAAGAAAAAAATGATTCTGGTTCAAACCTGGAGAATACGAAGACGAGCTTCCGGGGTCATACAAATTGCACCAACATGCCATGAGGAAAAGCATAGACTGCAGAAGCTGAAAAAACAGTTACTGCACTGTACATGGTGGTCCTGATCTTCAATGCCCACATTCTTGCAGCGTGGGCAGTAAACAATATCTGTCATAGAATCCAGGGTCTTCTGCAACATCAAATCCTCCCAGCGTTGGAAGGCCTCTGGTCCCAGAAGGTCCTTCAAAAGACCAGGAGGAATTGGTTCTCTGCCACCCAAAAAATATAATATACATCAAGAAACAACACTCATAGTAGTTCAACAGTTCATAAAGCCAACAACATACATCAGATACACAACTCACCACACAGACTAAGATTGCCTCTGGGGCCTACACATGAGTTGCAACATAAACAAAAAATGCTTGGTACTGATGGACCACAAGATCAGCTTTGCTAAATTCATTCACAGGAGGTTTAAACATGTAAGACACATCAAAGACATGAATGGTATAACACAAGGCAGGGACAAATTCCTCCAGCCGACATTTTGATAAGTGAGACATACCTGCAACTGGTATCTGGGCAGGTGAGGTTGATAACAGTACCCTCTTTCACCTGCATATCTGAAAACTGCTGCATACAAGCCCGGCAGAACATATGCTGACAGGGCATCCTGGCAAAGTCTTTTCCTGTTGAAGGCATTGCCAACCATAGCATACCACTTAAGCATGAACCCCAAAAAATTGGCTTCTGACAAGGCAACATGCACCACCTCAAAAGGTCCTCTAAAAACCCTGTTTAGACTAACATCTCTTCCCCAGACATTACATCCTGCAACCAGTAAAAGACACTCTAGTCTACCAATCCAGTTTTAGATACAGTGCACAAGCTGCCATATCTCCCTATTACCACAATGCAGGATGGTGAAAATAGTTACCAGGGTGCTCAGTCAAGCAAATATTGCACATGTGCAAAGATCTCAAGAACTCCTTATTCTGCCTCTCCTCATTATGCCGAAGAATTCGGGCAATGTCAACATCAAATGATGTTGATGAAGACAGGGCTCGTTCATCAGCATAATCATTGATATTCTTTTCCCTTCCTCTCTCATGGTAGGGGCCCAATTCCAGTTTTTCACGTACACCAAGATGAGAAAGAGAATCTGCCCGTAACCAGTCAGCCCAAGTATAGACTACCACCTCAGGAGAATAACCAACTGCAATTTTGTCAAGGGAGGCACAGAGACTGGAAAGCTTCAAGGGGCTGAGCCATAAACATGAAAGGGTGAAGAGAGGGGGTGAGCGAGAGGGGTAAGTGGCAGGCAATACACATAACAAGCAGATTGGGGGCAGGTGTTGGATGGTGAAAGAAAAGCTTCCACTTGTGGAGGTGTCACTGCTATTATCTTGCAGTTCAGAGCAACTGGGTGCATCTGCCACAACTGAAATACTTGATGGTAATTCAACATGGACATTGATCTGCACCAGAAAACTACAGATCAGCACAATCCCTGTTGGGCTTCCAACTACCTCAACTGGAAATAAGTTAGTCCTGAAATGGAGAGTCTCAGATGTTGGTAGAAAGATTTTTTAAAAACTAATGAGACAACTGCCATAGATTTAGTCAGCTGAAGTACATTCTGTCCACACCAAGCCAAGACCACATAATGTGAAAACCTACCGATAACATGACCTGCTATAGAAAAACTAGGGTTAGCTGAGGAACTTTGTTTTTAACATTAATACTGCATCTCCAGTGAACAGACCTGAATTTTGGTGAAGGAACCTTTCAAAGCACTTAGACTATATCAACACCAAAAAGCCACCACCATGATCTTAGCTTATCCATAGACCTGATGTGGGTGCTAAGGAATCTTACCATGAAAGCAGAAGGCCTGCCTTCACCTTCATCAACTGGAATGAAGTCTGTTTCAAAGATTGACTGCAAAGCTAGTACCTGGAACACATAGGACATATATTCAGTTAGAGAAAAAATATGATCAAAGGAAGAAAAATCGACACAGGACAGAGACTTTGACAACAAGAGAGAGCTGAAAACAAGAAAATACCTCATCTTTTTGCTGTTGTGCATTCTGTTCCAAGTCAGTTTCTGACAGTCCCTGCTGCTCCCCAGCAGCAATAGCTAATCTCACTAGTTTTTCACAGCCCATTACCTCCTCTGTTTCATTCATCGCCTTTGAATGTGCAATGGCTCTGCCTTCCACCAACTTACTTCCATCACCTGTGCTTGAGTTTGCAAAAGCTTTTTTATTTGGAGACAAATCTTTCGGAGCTACAATCCCATCTTGAACAAACTCATGGCATGTTGCTTGAGCTGAGAGGGGTTCAGATTCCTTTGCAATAACAGCAGCTGGAGATGGAACCTTCAGCACAGGCTGTGGGGACTGGTCACTTGACAATCCAGTGCAGCTCCTGCCTACAACACTAAACTTTTCACCTGCACAACCACCATTACTTTGCCACAATCATTCCCCCCTACTGAAATGGAGCTACTTCATTTCCATGGAGTTCAAAGTCAGAGCAAAGCTGAGGTTCACAAATCCATTCTTGAGGAAAAGATATCTGCCTAGGCTACAGAAACCTCATGGCCGGGACATACCACATCAAACCTTTGGAGGGGTGACAACTGTGTACAAAACTTCTTTCATGAAGTCATAGACTAAGATTGAAGCAAAAGAAAACAACTCCTAGCTGAGTTTTTATGCTCTTGAAACCTTAATGAGTAAAACTCTAAACAATGATTGAGCAAGATCTTTGTCTAGACCACAGAAACCTCACAACTGGACATAGCACATCAAAAACTTTGGAGGTGTGACAATTGTGTACAAAACTTCTGTGATGAAGTCATAGACTACAATGGAAGTGCAACAAAACAATTCCTAGCTGAGGTCTTATACTCTTGAAACCCTAGTGAGCAAACCTCTAAACAATGACCAAGCAAGATCTCTGTCTACGCCACAGAAACCTCATGACTGGACATAACACATCAAAACTTTGGAGGTGTGACAATTGTGTGCAAAACTTCTGTGATGAAGTCATAGACTACAATGGAAGTGCAACAAAACAGTTCCTAGCTGAGGTCTTATGCTTTTGAAACATTAATGAGCAAAACTCTACACAATGACCAAGCAAGATCTCTGTCCAGGCCACAGAAACCTCATGACTGGTACACACCACATCAGACCTTTAGAGGTGTGACAACTGTGTAGAAAACTTTTTATAAACAACTGTCTAAACAATCACCACCCGCCTGCACTACAAGAGACATCCTGTTGTGAAATGGTAGGCCATATCTTTGAGAAACTCCCTGAATTCAATTCAGTACGGTGCTAAATTACCTGCAGAAACGTTACCTGCATGTGCAGGCACTTTCTCTTCATTGGTTGGCCGAGCCTTCCAAACCGGAGCTCTCGAACTTCCATGCCTATGACCTTCTCCTTTCCTTACCATCCCCGATTCCTGCCGACGAACAGCCACAACACCGACCAAAATTATTCCCTTTGCTGTATTCCCAAGAGCTGCTGTATGGTAAATTCTTGGAACGGAGAACCAATGATCAAGCCCTCCAACCGGAGATGATGCATTTTTATTAATGAACACCAAAGCGATGCCCCAAGTGAGGAATTCGAGAACCCGAAAAAAAAGAAAAAGCACTCCTAACTTCGCTTCCAGCCTTCCAGATCGTCTAAGCTGTCGCTGCTTTCAGTCCTGTGTAGTACAAGGGAGCCACGAAAAGAAAAGCCCCGAGACTGGAGAATGGCAAACAAAGACACACACACACACACACACACACAAGAGCACATGCGCACACACAAAGCATACCGATTGAGCACCAGGAGCTAAAACCCTAGTTCCTTCCTCAGGTCCTCTCGGATGTCTCTCGAGTTTTTCCAGATGTCCCGCGGCCTTGATGCGTCACAAAAGAGAGATCCAATGAAAAAAAAATTAAAAATAGCGCACTGCTACAGCTGCATACGAAAAGCTTGCACGTCGGTCCGATGCTCCATTAGAGAGAGAGAGAGAGAGAGAGAGAGAGAGAGAGAGAGAGGAGGCGGAAAAAACACAAAAAAGCACCAAAAAGACCAGGAAGAATCCCTTCACGTAACGTACCTTCAGGTGCTACCTCGTTCAGGCCAATCCTTTCAATGTATGTCGTAACATGAGAGGAACAAGCACCGAGCATCATCGCCAGACTGCATCGAGAGCAAACCCCTTATGTCAGAAACCCTAACGAAACTCCATTTGATCTCGTGAAGCTCCTTCGTCGTCTGCTTCGTCTTCCCCGACAAATCGACGCCGTCCAAACAGGCAGTTTTGATCATAGCGCGTCATGCATTCTGTCCAAGTCAGTTTCTTACAGTCCTATTTGACAAATATTCAACACTAGCTCATTTCAAAGAATTCCAAGGGAAAAAAGAGCTTGTAGAAATGAGAGAGTGTGATAGCAACCATGCAAAGTCATCCATTGTGCCAAAAGAGAAACAACCAATTGGTAGACCTAGAAAGCAATAAAATGTGAGACTTTTGATTGAACAAGAGATCAAAAAAGAGACAATTGAAAGCAAGAGACCATCGAAAACATAGTAAGAAAAGAGGGGTGTATCAAAATTGGTTCCAACCACATTTGTGGTCACCAATTTTAGTAGTAGTGAAAAGATATGAAAATAACAAAATTATTTTTACATTCTTGTAATTACTTATAAATTAACAAGTGTTCCTATTCTATATGCAAGATTGACTAGTAGAACAATGTGGGAGTGGTTTACAAAGGATGGGGGTGTTGAAAGAAAATTACATTCAAGTTGTTGAATGTGGGACAACAAAGAAACACTACGAGAAAATCTGTTTTTATGTGACTTGTCTTATGCAATTATTTTTTAGTTCCACGTGACACGTGTAATTGATAAAACAAGTTGCAAAAAACATTTTTTTTACTAATGAAAAATCCCAAATAGAACATGCATGAACTCAACTAGCATCCTAAGCTAAAAGATGAAATGGTTTTTTTTTGCAAAAATGAAGCAAGTTGGCCAACCATTATCAACATGTATTGTGCAACCCATCCTTAAAGGTATGATACAATCTACTACTTTTGAACTCATCAAACTTGGACATGGAGGGTTTACTATCACAAGAAAATGGTTTATTTACTTCATGAAACAATACATGTGTTGTGTTTAGCATGGGGCAACCACTACTGCAAGCAAATTTCCACCAAAGTGATTTGCTCAAGGCTTATAGGGTTGCTTATCTAGTGAAGGCATATTACATTCCACTAACACTTGTTATGAATAACAATCAAACCATAATCCATCTTGAGCCTAATGGTGGTGAAAAAACTTGGGAACCAAAAAGAACAAAACATGTGCAAATGTTGCATTTGGAAAATATAAGGCAAATCATAATGACAGTATCTTCCAATGCTACATGGGACCTACCTCCGCCACAAATTGTGTTTATTAGCACTACATTTAGAACATTCCCCCAAACAACCAAAGAAAAAGAAATTACATCAAAGATGGTTGGGACCTCACATTTAATGAAAATCATTGGTCATCCTTGGAAACAACTAAACAATTTATCACACACATTTTCCTCATTACTTATAATCACATATCCAAATTTTAAGGTTAAAGGAGTGGAAGATGGTGTGCATCATAGATTGTTAGAATGTTCACATTAGCAAAAAGTTTATAAATTGGATTAAAAAAAATGCAAACATCTTGTTGATTTTTGTTCTTACTAATTGCACAAATTGAACTTTAGTTAATATGTGATTTTACAGACACCATTCAAACATGTATTCAAAGTGTATTTTAGCTTTTGGGCTTTTCAAACAATCAAAAACTAACTTGGTGATGGGTAAGAGCCAAAGGCATACTTCAAAATGGCCAACCTAAAACCTAAAATTTGTAGTTAATTACATGAAACATGGATAGAGGTGAAAGTCATGAAAACAACAATTATCAAAGGATAGGACAAAACATGCATCACTAGAGCTTTTTAACTTGAATTTCAATTGGTAGCTATGGAAGCCAACACTATAACATTGTTTTTCAAGGAAATAATAATTACAAAAGAAACAACGGAAGTAAATGGTGATGTTGAGCCAACCCTTCCAATGTTAGAAGTTGTGGAGAATTGTTTTCAACCTACACCTACACCACCATTTACAAATGTAGGGCCAATAGAAACAATACATAAGCTACATGCACAAGCTAGGAAGAAAAAAACCTTAGTTAGGTTTGGAAACATGCATTTATTGTTGGCATTATTGTAGTTATTATTGGCATTGTTGTAGTTGTTATTTTCATTGTTGAAATTGACTCAATTGATGCGGTGTTTAATGTGTGTTTAATTGTTACATTTGGTGTTATTGTTACTATTAATAACCAATGGGCTTGGGCTACCATGTTGCCTATTATGGCTGCTGGCCTCCAAGCATCACCAATCTTTGCATCTATAATGCATTCTTGCTCTTAATTTACAACAAGTGACAACCATGTGCATGTTTCGTGATTTTCAACAACATGTGTGATAGTAAACAACTACTATAAATTACAACATAGGATTTGTTTGAACATATGCATTATTTTGGGAATTAATCAAATTTTTTTTTTTCATTAATATTCTTTTACTTTTTGAAGAAAATTTGCATCTTAAGTAGTGGGTCCCTTGATAAATGTCAAACATAATGTTTCTTCCATCAATGTAAACTAAAAAGGTCCATTGCCATTAACTATTAATTCCAAGGTACTTTTGGCATCAAACTTTTTTAGCAACTCCAAGAAAATGAATATATTTTTCATGTGTGATTGAACCTTAGTCCTAAATTTGCAAATGCAATCCCCCTTCCAACAAATGGTGGAACTAAATGAATTTGGACCCATCAATAAATAAAGTATACATTTCCTAGTTAAAGAAAAAAAGTAGAAATACCACCCAAAACACTATGGAAATGTCGTTGATTCACACCATTCTCCCACTTTCATTTTGCTTACTTGTTTCTTATCCTATTTATAGTTGTTGTTATTACTCCAATGATGAATAGGGCATAAAAGGCCCTATAAAAAGTCAGTGCAAGCCCAACCAAGGAAGGTAGGTAGTGTCCACTCTTACCACTTTTTGTCAATGTTAAACAAAATTATGTTAAGATATTATGGATACCAAATATAAACATTAAAAGCTCAAGGTTGTGAAGTGGAGAGGGTGAAGGATGATGCACTTATACAAATGTAACCAAGGAAGGAATGAACATGACTATAACATTTACGTGAAGCAACAACACTACCTGGTGATGGTAGAAGATCTCAAATTTTGTTTCACCAAGGTTCAATGCTAAAGGTTTGACCTAGGACGGAAGTTCCCTTAAAGGTAAACCATCATCCAATTGCTGCATGAAACCATTTCCATTTTATTTTTTCCAATGCAATTCTTTCTCTTGTTGGTGGTTGAACACCCATGATCCCAAATTTAACTTATGGAAACAAGTTGCACATTTGTTATTTATGTCCCACATTCAAAGTTGTATATAAACAAAGATAAACAAGGTTTTTTTATAGCTTCACTTGACAAAGTGAAATGGCACCTCCAAGCATGCAACAATAGTAGTAGAATGAGAACAAGGATAAGGTGAAAAATGAAAATCAATATCGATGTTGCAATCCCAATTGTCATAGATGGCCTTGTTTTCCAAATCTTCACCATCTACCAAGCCATCAAAATGAATCTTATCTCTATTTCATTCCATATATTTTTCATCTTCCTTTTTTCTTTATGTTGAAATATCTACCATTTTTTTGTGAATTTCAACAATGTGAGTTTCAATAAATGTCTTATTTGTCCTTTAAATGTTATAAGTTCATGAAACTTAAACCATGTTATTTTTAATTAAATAGAAGAACTGTCTTCCTTAGGAAAATATTCCAAGAAGATAAGAGAATAATTTATAAATCATAACATGTTAAATAAATTTGCTTCAATTTTTGTTTGTACCCCTAATCTTCATAGGTTTGCAAACTATAAGATTTCTCATGTGATCAAATAAATCAGTGTCAATTTAGGGCTCTTAAAACAACTCATGTTTAACTTGGCAATTACCAAAAATAAATCCTAGATATTGTGTGGTGAACCTTACATTTCTGCACTTGGTTTATTTGAATTGTGAATATGTTTGTAAGTTCTCAAAGTTAGAAGGTTACAAACCAAGTACAAGAAAATAGAAAACTAAATAAAGAATTGCCCAAAGTACAAATATGTGAATAAAAACATTGTAGTATATACTTGAAACAAAAGGTTGGTAAGATCTCTTCATTAAACTTCATCATGGTCGGAGTGCATTACTTAACCCTAATAAATGAATGATATAATGTTTTTGTGTAAAAAACAACACAACTAATGTAAGTTAGAATAACAACAACACCATTTGCAAATAGGTAAAAAATGATTAAGATTCCCATGAAATGAATCAATTAGGAATAAGTTTTTTTACCAAAAATGGTGGTAGAGATATACAATAGCATGGGTCCCATAACCAATGCAAAGAATGTGAGAGGAAACCTTAAATTAGACTCAATTCAAGTCACAATTAAATTGGATGGATGATGTTAAGAAGCTTCTTGCAAGAAAATATCTACTTTGGTCTTATGTATTGTGATGGTTATATCTTGTGTTGGATTTTCCACTTTTTACATTTCTTATGTTAGCAAAATCATTTGTAGGTTACATGTGTGTATGTTAATCAGATAGTTCAAATGTGTAGCTTGTAGGGTTATCTATGGTAGTCGTGTTATTCGCATTAATGCAATAGGCTTGTGTTGCTAATAATGACATTTTGAAGCTAACAACATCATATGCATAGTTTGGGTCAACTTGCAAAAGGCCACTATAACATTCCAATAAATATTCAAACGTATGACAATAAACCACATCCCTTTACTTATTGTACAAAGTTGTTAATGTTTTGCTCAACCCTTGACTTCCTTCTCATTGTTTTTTTGCACCTTTCTTTCTATGAGGTTTGTCGCGAGAATTTCCATTGCACTTGTATAAGTAAAACTTTCAAGCCTACATCAATGATATTTAAACATGCTAGGTTAGGGTGTTGTGACAAAATGTACCAAAAATATAATGGTTGTATGTTCAAATCCATGGATTGAATGTTAAATAATTACTAAGGAAAAATCAACCACATCTATTGTGGTTGTGAGATCTAGTGTGACTTCCAAACCATATGGTGGATCCCATATGAAAGTCACGAGAGGGATGGACCTTGCCTTGCACATTTTTGGTCCCAAAATAACATCCAACATGATAAGGATATGTGTAGGCAAGCATAGGTTAAAACACAACAACCAAGGATCCCATCAACAATTACATTCCAGTTAATTTCAAAGATTGCACCATTTTTGGAGAAGCTAATCATGTGAGGAGAGTGAAAAACCAAATCATAGATGTCAGTTTGGAATTCTTATGGTGAACTTAAGATAAAAGGGCTTACTGAGAAGGTTTTTAAGCCTTAGATGTTCCTTGGTTAATATTATTTGTTGTATTCCACAATTTGATGCCTTCACATCAAACATCATTAGAAAAGTACTCAAGGACATTGCAATTGATGAATTCCACTCCATTGGATGGAACTCCTTTAACCATAAATGCTACCAAGTTCAACCATGAAAGATAAAGGAAAATGTCATTTAACACTTCTTGATAAACATCAACTTAACTAAATGTCTAGTAGTTCAAATTATGTAGCTTAAATAATATCAAAGAAAGAAATCAAAAGAAATTTGTTTGCATATACTTGTAAATGCAAATCCTTTGCCTAGTTTGGATGGACCAATGAAAGAGAAAAATAACAAAAGGAACAAGGGTTAGGGATGGGTAGAAAGCATGTTACTTATATGATGATGAAAGAAGTTAGACAACTCACAAAGATATTGTTTCTTCTTTGGGGTTGAAGAACTAGCCCACTACCATAATTATAGAATGTGAGGGCCTTCCAAAAATAGCTTGCAACAAAAAACCACCCTATTCATCAAAAGGTGTATACTTGAATATTTTTTGTAAACCGTTTTATCTACCATTTGCCCCATATGTTTATGGAAGTGTGATAGTTCATTTTGGACCACTATAAGGAAGGTCTTTGTAACAACAAAAAGTGGAAATATAAGGAAAATGATGAGAGAGTATGAATATGGTTATTGGAATAGACCAACCATGAAATAAATGGGGAAGTGGGAACATGATAACCCTAGTTCACTTTACACCCAAAATTCAAGGTACATTTGCTAAATACAATGGAACCCTTAAAGTTTTGCAACTTGCATATGAAAATAAAATGGATGTTTGAAAATATAATGAAAACAATTTGAAAACACCTTTGAAATGAAACAAATCATGGGGTGTTTGTAGGAAGTTGGAATGTTACAAACACCAACATTAAGGGGTTCAAACTTTCACAAAAAAAAATCTTGGGGTTTTCCACTACCACCCATTGCGATTGCTTATCAAATTTGATCACTATTTGACTTATTATCATCGCACACAGATAACAAGTGAAATTGTTTACTAGTTATTTGTGCATAATTTCCATATTGAAAACAATGACTACCTTATTCACTAGCACAATATGTTTTTTCACCATGTTGAACTTTATAATAATGAAAAAAATTCTAACATGGAAAGTATCTCAACCTTAAACTCTTTGCAAGAGTGATAATATTGTTTAGTCATTCTTTTAACAACTTTTCAACTATTACCCTACTACAACAATAACAAAAGATAAGAATCTTGTTCCCCATCACCATCTTCTTTTTGTGCCTAGTTTTGATGCTAATATTAAAATTCTTGAATTTGTTACAACAAATCTGCATGAAATCCACATGTTGTAGCAACTCACATTCTCGCAATACCGAACACTTCAACCAAAATTCTTCATTAACTTTTTGAACAAAACTTCAATACCCAAATTTTTAGTGCGACAAATTTGTGTGCCTCAAATTCTTGGGAAAACTTCTCTACCCAAGATTAGATGCATAATTTGTGCACCTTTGAATTATCAAGAAAACTTCAAATCCCGATTCTAGTGCAATTGCATCTATGGTGCACCTTGAATTCTTGAGAAAACTTGAAAACTCAATTCTAGTATAACATTTGTTGCGCACCTCAAAGTCTCAAGAAAACTTCAAAACCCAATTCGAATGCAACACTAGTTGTGCACCTTGAATTGGAGAAAACTTCAGAACCCAATTCTACTGCAGCATCTGTCGTGCACAATCTCAAATCCACAAGGAGAAAAGTTTAGTATCTGAAATTGTAGTGTAGCATTAGCTATGCCCCTTCTCAAATCCACAAGGAGAATAGTTCAGTACCCCAACATTGTAGTGCCCATCTATGCATCTCAAATCCTTGAGAAATTTTCAGTACTCACTTCAACTGAAGAGTACACCCCAAGTTCTGAAGAAAGCTTTAAAACCCAAATCTACTTTACACCTATGCATCTCAAATTGTCAAGAAAATTTTAGTACTCAAAATTACTGTAGTGCAGATCTGGACTACAAATCTGCACACTCAAATTCTCAAGAAAATTTTTAAACCCAAAACTTTTTGTGCAAATGATCTATGCAACTGAGATTCTTGAGAAATTTTCAGTATTGAAAATTTCTAGTGCAAAAGATCTATAAACCTGAAATTCTCAAGAAAAAATATTAAGTGCCCTTTTTCTACTAATTTTGCTGTGCAACTCAAACTCTAGAGTAAACTTCAAAACCCAGAACTAGTTTAGTTGGACCTGTGCACATCAAATTCTCAAGCAAAATTTTGGTGCAAATTTTTACTACATATTTCTATGCATCTCAAATTTTTTGAGAAAACTTCAAATCAGAATTCTAGTTCAGGATCTCTGGCACCTGAATTCTCCAAGAAGATCAACTGCAATCTGAATTACACATGTCTGGCCCCTGGTCCCCCAATGCATGATTCAGAATTACACAGCTATCTCATTGTAATCTTCAATGCCACAATGGGCTGCAAAGCTTGTCATTATTTATGTAAACCATTTTTTGAAATTTGTTTTCAATTTGGAGCAGGAAAACTTTCCTCTCTTTTGCAAGTAATGAACTGCCAATTCAAGTTTTCTATCTTCTTCTTGGCTCTCCAATAGCAGGCTGAGCTTACTTTGGAAAATTGACAATCTGACACTTGGAAAAAAAATAATCAGCAAAATTGTTCCTCGTATTCATCATGCTTTCCTCTTTCCACAAGGAAAACCCACTGAGAAAATCCAAGCTTTTGACTAATGCGAGAACAAACTATATACGATCTACACAACTACCCAATGACATTAAGGACAAAACTTACCACAATTTGACCCAATTTTAGCCATTTGAATCATTTAAATTTGTATTTTAGTCAAGGCCTATTTAGCAGACTTTTGATACCTATTATGAAACTCTAACCATAATGAAGACCTAATTGACTCCAAATGATTCCTAAACTAGTCATGTATAACCAGGGCCCACCTAAAATTTGACCCAACAATTGAAGGCAAATGCAGCAGCAGCCCACTGCCACTGACACCAAGTTCAGTCATCTGTAGCTCAGTCCTGGGGCAAATTCTTGAGCAACACTCCAACTCCAGATGCTCAGTTGCCACTTGACAAAAGAACTGCAATGATTACAGCATTCTGTACAACCACCTCCTGACTCTGCATTGAGGGTTGGTGTAAACAATAGACAAACTTTCAATGTATAGATAGGTCTGCTCATTCAAGGGAAACCTGGCGCATCTTACAGACAAGTCGGTGAGTGGCTGGATCAATGGGTGGACCTCCATCATGTTCAACAAGCTCAGGAAGTTTGTTTCGAGGTGTGGAGACACAGGTTTGGAATGTGGAGAGGACAAGTGGGGCAGTCATTGAGAGAATCGACAATACATTGCACAAGTACTCTATATCAGCTGAAAGCTGTTGGGCTCCTCGCTCACTCAGCACCTGGATGCCACGTATTTGATCTATGTACAGAGCTGTTGCTCCTTCTGCAATCTGCATTATTCAGTTGAGTAAGAAGGTCAGCTCACATAGCTCTCAACTGGTCTCAATCTGGCTCCTCGCAGATAACTCAAATGCTCATGATCACTATCACCCAAAGCAGAACCTCCACATGGACAAAGCCAAATCTGATCTTTAAAAAGCCAGGTGAACAGACCATGTCCACTATGAACTCCTGTGTGGAAGCCCATGGAGTTTTTGGGCCAAAACTGGAAATTGCTGTAAGATCCAAATATGAGGCTTTGTCAATTGATCAATTGACTTGGAACACTCTGCACATGATAGTAAGTATGTTGTTCAGAGTGTACCTTAAACATCCATTCTGTTTCAAAGTACTGTGCTTCATCTGTGTTCTCATCATTTCCATCTGCAGGAGGGCCAGTGTCGCTGCCACCACCTCCGGCCCATGGCATCATCTGCTGAGGCAGAGTCAAGAGATACTCCCCAACACTCACAATGTAGGGCAGTGGATACGCACTGAAGTTGGGCAACTCAAAGAGATTTTCTTCCTCTTGCTGGTTCCAAGCAGACAACTGTGCCACATCCATGAGCTTGGAACGCACTTTGGAGATGAGAACTTCATATACCAGCTCATTTACTGCCTCAGTGAAGGCACTCACTCTCTGGGAGGTGTGAGGTAGTGCATGGAATCGAGGGTCCTTTGCCTGTCATATTTGCAAAGGAAGGAATGTTGGTGGATGGCAAAAAAATAGCAGGATATGCTTAAGGAACAAAGCGCATCAAATTGAAACTTCAAAGCATAGCATTCACCATACGATGCCAAGCAAGACAAAAAGATACCCCAAATCAGTAGCTCCCTGAGCGAATTGTGGGGTGTTTGCACGTGACTTTGCCTGACTGGCCAAATAAGATTATGGTTCAGCAATCTCTAATCAGCTTCAGTAGATTTTTCAAACAGGTGTCACAGTCATGTCTATACTGAAGTAATCTGTCAACAGACTGATTACATCCTGTTTCTGCAAAAGAGCAAAAGAGTGAGAGCAATTGGAAGCGGCAAAACCTGTTCCAGAAGGCCACCAAGTCGTCTTGTTTTATCAAGGTCATTCACTAAGCGCAGGATGGTAATATCTAGCATTCCTGGTGTGCCCCCTGGAGCTCCAGTTGAGTCCTCACTTTCAGATAAAGCAACAGGTAGTGCCACAGGCTGACCTGTAGTTGCAAGAACACCTTGCAGCTGCAGGCGTGATTCCAAACGAGTTAGTGTTGCACGTAGAGATGCCTCAAACACTGAGGAGCGTGAACTTAGACTGTCTGCCACAGTCAGGAGCTGAAGAGCTCCTTGAACTATAGACCACTCTTCTTCTTCAGGTACAATGTCAACTGTTAAGTTAGCAGTCCCTCCTTCCTTCTTTCCTGCACCCTCTAACAGTGCAATGTCCTTTTTGAGATTGGAGAGATCACCTCCCCCAACAGCATCTGGAAGGGCCCGATCAACTCCACAGATAGAGCGCAATGACTTGAGCACCTCCAACAGGCTCCCAAGATAATGAAGGACAACTTCATCCAGTGTGCGAAGCAAGGCCTCAGCCTCCACTCCCCCAGTGAAGCTGATGCAGCGCTCTACTGCAGCTTCAAGAGCCATTGTAAGTTCAGGGACAGAAGCTTCCATCCGACGCACTGTTTCACTTAGCTCCACCCCCCGTGCCCCAATGCCACGAGGCACAGCAGCCCTCAAATCCAATGCTGTCACCTCCCCAAGGAGTTGGGCACGTTCCAGCTCCCCATACCTGAGTAACACATGGCAAGTCACTGAGTAATGAAGAGACCTAAAAGAAGAAGTACAAGTGTAAACTTCTCTAGGCCTTTATAGCTACTGCTGCCTTGTCTCAGGTGGATATTTTCTCATGGCACGAATAAGGATAAAGCAGGTGCCCACATATTCCGCCAAAAACTTGGAAGCCCTAAGGTGGGTTTGGTTTCCATTGTTGACCTCCATAATGGCAGGGATTGTTAATATGCAAATACAGGATGCATCTAACCTGGCTTGAACCCACAAATCACTTGCAAGTTTTTGACAAGCCACCCTCACCCTTGAAGTGGCTATAAAGGCTTCACATTAGGAAGAGGCCTAACCTGAACTGCATCTTACTGGGAATGAAGCAGTCATATATCTCTACTAAGCAACAACCACATGGTTTGCTCACCACATTGCCTACCAACAGGAATTCTTGAAAGGCAGGTTGCTAACAATGTACATACCTCTGCTTGTAACTTTCATAAGGATGGTACACAGCTTGAAGTACCTTAGCCAATTCGGCCAGGTCAATAGAAGCAAGGAGATGCTGGACATTCTTTGCAAATGCACCTGTCATGTTGTGTAGCATTATAAGCAAACCTAGCCGTGAAGGTTGCCCCTTCCCTGTCAAATTTGCTTCTCGGCTTACTTCACCACCTGCCATAGGTTGCATTCTTTCAGCAAAAGAAAACTGGGACCAAATGCATGTAGGAGCAATCATAAGTAAGTGTGGATGAGATATAATTCACTAGAATGATGAAGACTATACCAGTTACCACCACACCTTTCAATCCCATGGCAGTGAATAATCACTTCCTTCCAGCTCATGTTCTTAACAATTCACACAGTGCAATGCTGATCTGAACCTACCTCCAAGAGAAGCCCTGTTTTCTGCAGTTGCCTCTTCAGCAGATATATCAATGCGTGCAGCAAAGCTTGCAGATGTAGCAACCATGGTCTCAATCAATAGCCTGGGGACCAGCAACTTGTAGTCATCTGGAAAAGCAACCATGCACCTGCCAGAAGACAAAGACATGAATCTAACATGAAATAAAGCATGGCTGCACAATAGCACATCTTTGTTGAAGGAGAAGAGAACCTGAGGCTCTTGCTAGAAGACTCCAACTAAGTCAACTCAAATGGTAGCTTGACATACCATTTCAATTCTTGTTCAAGAACAAGGAGGATTTCATCATAAAAATGTGGCAGCCACTCCACAAAGGACATAGCAGGGCCTTTGACAGAAATGGCTGTGCTAGGGGGTCGGCGATCAGTGCCAGGCTGGTTTTCTGTGGTTGATGTCTTGGCCAATGGCAATCCTGCCTTAGCTGACTCAAATTCATCCCAGAGACGACGCAGTGGACGCATTCTCACACGTGTGTAGTGTTGCTCCAGTGAACTGTAACGATCAATTGTGATGAGGATGTCTCGAAGACCCTGTGTACTCTCAACCTGCCAACCATTGTGTACTTCATATTCAGTCCCCTTCCCCACCCACTCTTCCAATGCCATCCTTCTGCAGCACCTTCCTTTCCAAGCTCAAACTGCACCAATTGTGGTAACATGAAAGCTGGAGTACCTTGGGAATGCAACTGGTACCATGTAATTAGTGAACAAGATGCCCACCTTGCGCTGAGTGATAGCATCTGCGAGCCGTGGTTGCACCATGCCTTCCAATCGATCTTCCAAACCTTCCAGCTGCCGCTTCACATTTCCAAATGCTGGCACCTACTCATGTCCCATCAAGTAGAGACAATGTTCAGTCAATTGATGATCGCATTCTAGACATCTAGCTACCAGCTGCACCAGATAGATTTTAAGTGATTCTTTTTTGTGCTTCTATGTGAGCTCAATGTTAAGCTCATCACCAACACAAATTGCCAATGACTTTCAATATTCCCTGGTTCATCGCACTTGGATCAGAAGATAATCAATTGCCAATGCAACCTGCTAAACTTTCATATGCTGGACAAATGAAGGCAAGGGGAGATGAAGTTTGCCAACCAAGCATGATTACATGTCTTTTCACCCAAAAAGCTATTGCCTCCAGATGTGGCCACTTTCTAATGAATGAATGGGAGCAACATGGACGCATGATCCTTCCTCTAAGGACTCTGGAGTCACTAGCTTCCCACAAATTTGGATGACCAGTTTAGCCAGGGACCACATTATAGCTCAGTAGGTTATTATACACAGCATCTCATACATGACTGGGTGCTAAGGTGAAGTGAACCCACCAACGACCTCTTGTAACATGGTCTCAAGTCCTAGCAACTAGGCTATTTGCTTCATGCTCACAAGGGGAGGCAAAACACTATTCTAGACTACATTCAAAATCACACAAAAGGAAGGTAGGAAAGTACTTCGCCAACAACTGCCAAACAACGGCGCATTTGTGCCAAAGTCTCTGCCACTCGTGGTAGGTCCCCACTTGCAAACACATCCTCCACAGTGGCACTCAACATCACCAACCCTGCTGCATCCTACTCTCACCCAAAAACACTGCAACCCCTTAGTATCATCCAAGATCAGATGATTGCCTCATGAATTCCATGTACTAGGAGATACTATCAGGGGCAAGCCTTTCAACAGCCACTAGAATTCTGGAGTCTATCCTGGTTAGAAAACCCAAGTTGCATCACTGCTCAAGATGGTCACAGTGCATGCTAGTGTGAAGAAGACCCGAGCCTGAGTTGGTTACATCAGGAGAAGAATAGCAGATCCTGTTCCTGAGATACCTACATTAATACCAACTTCTTCTGTAATGATCTTTTATCTGACTCTTTCTTCAAACAAGATATTGTACCACACCTGGCAGCAGTGTAAGAAATGGTTTTTGTGATGCCAAAGGTGTGCTTTGATTGTGTGAGATCTACCTGCAAGGTTTCATGAGCTGCATCCATCCGCTGCTTCACAGCATCAACCCGCGCAAGTGCTGCCACTGACTGCGCTGAAGTACCCTCTGCCTGTCACATTCACCATGCTGTCAATCTCCTCTCTCTTTCTCTCTGTATCTGTCTCTGTCTGGCTTTGTTCTCAACAATTATGTCCCTCCATTTTCATGCACAGGTTTGAAACTTCCTTTGTGCTGATCATGGATTTGACTCATCCAACCACAACACAGATGAAACCCTAATCCTTGCCATGATCTTTGAAACAGCTAATGCAAATGCTCCTGATGGTATTTTTTTCATTACACGATTCAATGCAAAGAAAAACATGGACAGAGACAGAGAGAGAGAATAAGTTTAAGGAACAAAGGAAGGAGACAATCCAAGTGCCATGCTCTAGAACCCTGCTACTCCTGACCAAGAAGCGGTATGCCAAAAATGGAAACTCTTAATGCCGTCCGAATATCTTCTTTGTTTATGCACAAAGGAAAACATTCTACACCTCAAGGCAGGCGCAAAAGAGAACCAACAGCAAAATATGAAGAGCAGCAGAGGACGGATTACGCAGATCAGAAAGAAGGACGATAGATACCATAAAAGAGACAGCGAGAGAGAGAGAGAGAGAGAGGGACCTGATTGAGCTTGTTGAGGACAGCAGAAACGGTGGATCGGAGAGAAATAGCGTCGTCACGAATGCGCAACACATCACGCGACGCTCGCGGCACACGCAGAAGCGCTTGTGCACTTTGCTCCTCCAATGAACCGGCGATGCTCTCCGCCATGAGTTGCAGCTTCATCTCCAAGTCTCCCAGGTACTTCTCCATGCTATCGTCCGGATGCCGCGCCTTGCAAGCCGCGTTCACCCATCCCTTGGCATTGAACTTCTCCTCCCCGAAGGAGGCTAGATCCACCATCATTGTGCCCAGCCCCAAAGCCTCTCCCCTCTTCCCTCTCCTCTCACCACACGCGAGGAAGACGCAACAATCCCGCGCACATCTAAGCTCCTCCGCTCCCGCAAACAACACAAAGATCCGTTCTCGTCTTCGTCTCCTTGGCTACGTAGATCGATCGGCCCTTAGACAAGCCCTTGGGCGAGTCCTTATCTAGGGCATTATGTGAGTCCTTAGTCACAAACCTCTGCTCTCCTCTTCGTCTTCTTCATGTGTAGCAGACCGGCCCTTAGACAAGCCATTAGGTGAGTCCTTATCTAGGGCTTTATGTGAGTCCTTCTTCGGCAGACTCTGCTCTCCTCTTCGTCTTCTTCATGTGTACGCAGACCGGCCCTTAGATAAGTCCTTTAGGCGAGTCCTTACCCAGGCCTTTATGTAGAACTGAGTCCAGCTCTTATCAGTGTTTTTTTGTTTGGGGGTGAAAATTTTGCTAAATTTCAACCTGAAAAATATTATTTTGACCTTAGAGAGGAAATTCCATAGAATAAATGACCCAAATTCACCAGATTTTGAAGAACTATTTTTCCAAATTCCCAAAGTTTTATGATAAGTTCCAGTAGGTAGCCAAGAATATAGAAAGAATCTTTTTTTAAAAATTTCATATTTAGTATGTAGCCAAATCTGGCTATATCATCTTATGGATGATCGCCACTCCAGCTACATCACAAAATTGGGGAAAAAAAAACCCTGGCTCTTATGTGAGTCCTTAGTCACAAAGCTCTGTTCACATCTTCATCTTCTTGCATGTGTGGTAGATCAGCCCTTAGTCGAGTCCATATTCAAGGCCGTTTCGTGAGTCCCTAGTCCATGCACTTATGTAAGTCCTTAGTCTAACCCTTATGTGAGTTGGTAGTCCAGCTCTTATGTGAGTCCTTAGTTAAAAACTCTATTCTTCCCTTCATCCTTTTTGTGTGTGTAGTAGATTGACCCTTAGACAAGCTCTTAGGTGATTTGTTATCTAGGGCCTTATGTTAGTCCTTAGTCACAAAGCTCCATCCTCATCTTCATCCTTCTTGCATGTTTAGCAGATCAGCCCTTCAACAAGCCCTTAGGCAAGTCCTTATCCAGGCCATTATGTGAGTCCTTAGTCCAACCCTGATGCAAGTCCTTAGTTACAAAACTTGATTCTCCTTTTCTTCTTCCGTATATCAATTGGCCCTTAGACAAGCCCTTATGTGAGTCCTTAGTCCAAGCCCTTATGTGGGCCCTTAATTAGTTACAAAATTTCATTCTCCTCTTCATCTTCTTCTCTACGTAGTATAGCCATAGACAAGACCTTAGTTAAGTCCTTATTGAAGACCTTAAGTAAGTCGTTATCAAGGCCCTTAGGTGAGTCCTTATCCATGCCCTTATGTGAGTCCTTAGTCCAGTTCCTTATGTGAGTCATTAGTCACAAAACTTTGTTCTCATCTTCATCTTCTTTCTACTCTTTGTAGATCTCCCTTTAGACTAGCCCTTGGGCAAGTCCTTATCTAGGCACGTACATGAATCTTTAGTCCAGCCCTTATGTGAGTCCTTAATCAGTCATTGAGGATGAATCCTTCCTTAGGCACTTGAGGTGTAAAAGTTCCATCCTTGTCTTCTTGTCATTGATTTTTGTGGAGATCAACCTTTAAACAAGTCTTTAGAACATATCTGGCCAATCATTGTGAAAAACACTTTTACCCTAAAGTTGCCAGCCATAATGGAAGGGCCACCCTTTGTTTGTAAAAGAGGATCCAAAGCAAACCCCGCCCATCCCTTGTCATCATGCCTCGTCACTAATAGAAATCTCATCTTTTTTATCAACATCAGTCTTTTTCCTTATATTTTTTTTTTCATGTCAAAGTGATGATTATTTATAGAAGAAGACTAGTTGGTAAACCTTTTTTGCAAGCAAAATGATTAGGAGAAAAGATTAATAAAACCTTGAAAATTGTTTAGTTAACAGTTTTAAGTTGGGACAATTTTCATTCGATGGGACAGTAAGAATTTTAAAAATATTCTATTTTCAACAGTTGCACATCATGAACCTAGCTTTTGTTATAGCCATTTTTGCATCCAATGTAGGGAATTTCAACTCATGATTTGGATGTGGGAATTTCGACCCATCGAGAGAGAAAAATAGGCAATAGATAGAGAAAAAAGATCATCGCAACAATTTCGTATAAACAACATTGGTCGTTGTTGTCGCAACCCCACTTTGGGGCTAAGTGTGAAAATGCAACTCACACTCCCAAAAGTGGGAAAATGGAGTCCTCTGGGACTCTCAGAAATTTAGAAGATGATTTGAGGGGTCAAATCTCCTTGCATTGGTGCGTTCTTTATATCAATGGAAAGGTCTTGAAGTGCAGATGCCCAAAATGGCCTCGCATGCGTCATTTGAACATCTGCAGCCCAAGTTATGGGCAAAAGAAGGGCCAGGAGTCAATATACCAGTTTGACTCTTGACCACTAAAAGTTGGGAATCAACCTCTTCCTGACGTTGCCTCAAGGAGTGCGACAT
>Ga0209611_10003402_pt1 | contig 27628 bp, 13 predicted proteins | sample S1TSphgellanicum_3_FD_187693 | JGI IMG/M metagenome (GOLD analysis project Ga0209611, IMG submission 187693) | Host-associated microbial communities from peat moss isolated from Minnesota, USA - S1T2_Fc - Sphagnum magellanicum MG (SPAdes) (version 2) | ecosystem: Host-associated > Plants > Peat...
CCCCAGTTTGAAGTTCGAATTGTTGAAAATAATGTTTGAATAGTTAATCCTTGTTTATGAAACTAACATTGGTTGTCTTTGAAGCAAACCTTATGCATAATAGGACTACCCTAGACGCCTTGTTAACACCCAAGCAGCTAAGGGATAGGAAGATTTCCTACCTACATAGCCCCACTATTGTAGCCACCTTGCACCTTGTTCCAAGATTCCATTATAGGCTACTATTGTGTTACAGTGGAATCACTAGTGGTCTTCTTGATCCAGAGTTTTGGAGTAGAAGTGCTACAGACAAACTCAGTAGATTTCTTCAAATGTCACTGCAAAGTATGGGGGTTTTGCTTGGCAGATGCTCGGAATGCAAATGCATAAGCATGCAAACAGAGTTGTAATTGACATGCCTGGTTTTCAGAATTGATCACCACATTATTGTTGTTGTATCAAGTCAGTTCAGTCTTAGTTAATTGTTAGGTCACTCTTAGTTCACTCCTAATTCACTCTTTCTGAATCATTTTTTCACTTGTAAAGTTTTAAAAATAAGACGTTGAAGACCACTTTGTAAGAGGATTTTCACCCATGGCTGGCATGTGACCGTCCAAGAGGAAACATGACATTCAAGATATTTGATTACTGTTTTCCATACTCGACGAATAAACATGAAATTGGCACTGTAAATGGTGATGGACTACTAATAACAAATCATCTGAACCAATTGAATCAGTTTGGCCAATGAATAATCAATCGGTGCTATTTGAATACTGGTGCAAACCCATTTTCTTTGCTACAAACTGCACAATATATGCTTTTCCTCATCGAAACCTGTTGCACAGTTAGAGATGCACTGATTTTTATCAGATGTCTCTGAAAAGTCTTGGAGATGCTCTAAGGAGCAAGCTCTATCTATTGGTGCTCAGTATGTGACCTTGCCAAAATATCTCACATCCAAGATTTGTCACGTACATTATTTTTTTCCAACTCTGCCAGTAAAAACTAAAACTGGGAGTGCTAACGATTTGCAAGACTACTAGTAGTAACCCACCTGAACCAATCAAACTATGTAGCCAATCAACAACAGGAGTTAGGCAGAGAACCTACACCAATCAAACTATGTAGCCAATCAAAGAGTGGGTGTTAGGCTGTACTGTGCCTTTTTACTGGCGTACCATTTTGCTAAGCCAAACCAGCATGTTTTGATTTCTTTCATCCAATTTTCTTTTGTTCGGTCGCATACTGAGCACAGGTGGAGCTGTGCTAATGAAGTAAATTTGTAGACCAGGAAGGAAATAGGTATCTCTTTAGGCCACTTGGTTGGGAAAGAAGTAGGATTGTGAAGGGAGGGAGGTGTAGGTACCATAGCTATGATTCATGTTTTGCACAAAAATAATTCAGAAAAGGTCTTGTTGAAAAAAAGAAGAAAAAGTAATCGATAAAATTTGCCCAAATTGCTGAAAATTGAACTCCCAACTTGTGAAAATTTATTTTTATTGTCCCTTCCATTGGGTTATTATTACAAATATACAACACAAAATTTACTTTGCACATTTATCCTTCAACTGTTGAAATTTCGAGGAATTAAATTTGAAATCGTTGAACCTTGATTTTTAAATTAAATAAACAAATGGCAAAGAAGTGTCAATTGTTAGTTGTAGGTATGATATTTAGTAAGGCCTCACTTGGAAACAAAACTAGATACAGATGAAAAAAATGGACATCTTGTCAAAAGTAGGCTAGTCCATTTGATCAATTTATGTGTTCTAAAAAATATGTACACCTTGCCTTAGCAAAAGTACATTAATCCATTTGAACAATTTTTTTGTGTTAAAATCAAATTGTAGTTTTATTTGTCAAAAAGGATCAATTATATCAATGGGCTCTTATGTGTTTGGCTGAAGTGTGATCATCTTCAAGCCTCTAAGGGGCACAACTATTCAAAAAACCTCAAAGGCTTTAAGAGATATGACTAATGTGAAAGGTGATATTATGAAAAGGCAAATAGGATGATTATTGGAAATTTCACATGCATTTTCTAAAGTGATGTGAAAAGCAAATATGATGAAGAAACATTGATTGGTTGGAGTAGTTCAAGTGCTATTGATTGGTCAAAGTGTTAAAAATCATTTTTATAAATTTTTGTTTATTTTCAATGACAAAAATAATTAAAAATTCAATAACTTTTATTTTGTTGGTTCAAAAATGACAAAATGATCATTGTGCACACCCACTCATCAAGTGCTTTCCAATGGTACCAAGAGTGTAACAGGGGGCCTCATAGTTTAGGAGGATTAAGGCGTCATCACAAACAAAACAAACACACAAACTATAATAAAACATAAAACCTCCCAAACTTAATAGTTTCAATATTTAATTCAAGGGGTCAAGAATGTGGGCCTTATTGAAAAAACACCCAATTAGCAACTCAATTAATAATAACATATTGGGTGGATATTGATGTTTTTCAAAACCAATATAAAACCTACTTGATGAGTAGAAAAAATATAGAGAACCAAGGAGACCCTTATGTGCTAGTTATTGAATTCTCAAAATTTGATAACTTAAATGGAGTTTGAAATTTTCATCCAAATATGTTATCAACCTTGAAACTACATGTGTAGGCTTTGTGATTATTGAAAAAGACTATGTATCATTGTGAGACTTCACAAAGCTTGCAGGCATTTGAATTTCAAGATCATTACTCACTCTCATTAGGATAGCTAAACAAGCAACTCTACATAAGAAAGCCAAAAAAGTGTCCATTAGTGGGAAAAAGTGCTTGAAATCTTTTGGACTCAACACTCAAAAACCCCACATAAGATTATGCTCCACACAAAACATTGTATCTTGTTGCTCCCATAACCACATGGAGTTGTAGTGATAAGTCACTTGTAGTTTTGCCCTAATGTTTTAAATGGCAGATATTTGAATTACCTCCAAGCATTGTCCACTTCCTCATTACTCAGTCGGGGTCATTGCAAAAACTGAACCTCAAAACCTACCCTAGTTGGGCAATATAACCATCGATTCTGAAGCAAGTATTTGAGAACCATTCCTTATACATAACAAATGGTTTTTATCACCAAAAAAAAACCCAAGTAAATGGTAATTAGGGTTACTATCTTGACAATGAAATTAATAATTGACAAATTTTATTTGTAAAAATTGATATTGATACCATGTATGGTTCAAAACAATTTAAATAACCAACTCGACCTGTTATGAAAAGAAAGTAATAACCAACCAACATTGGTCAATACTCAATAGCATACATTTTCAAAAAATGACAATTGCTAATAGCAAGGAGCATTAGAAAATAAGCAAATGAGAAAAGATGCACATTTTCATAATGGGCTGCAAGAAGGATTTTTTAATTAAGAGATTTCAAATAACATAGTAAAATCAAAACAAGCCAAACATTATATAGACAACAAAATTGTGTTCAACATCTTGTGTTAGGTTTCATTTTTTCAATATGATGATCAATTGGGTTTTGATGAATGGATAATTTTTTTCTATAAAATAAACAAAACACCACCTTCAATATGAAAATTTACTATTTAAAATTTACAATATATATATATATATATGGAACACGTACCTAACAATTGAAATCATTGCAGCATTGAGAAACACATACCATCAAATATTTGGGTTATTTCTATTAATTATCCTTCTTGCCACCACACTTAAAAAGAAAAAGCAAATCATATTCATGGTTCATAGATTCCTTGATATGAGGAGTTTTGAATATTTATCTTTAAAAGGATTGATAGGTACTTGTGTTTTAAAAGTTCAATGGGTTAACCTAACATTGAACTTCAAGGGAGAAGTTCTCTTAATGAAGAGATGATGTAAAACAAAATACAAATGCTTCAACCTAGTTAGAAAAAAGGCATTGGAGTCAGCCTTTTTTTGTGCAATGTTGCAAAATTTTGGAATTTTCTTCTTACAAATTCAATGATTTTTTTTTTTTGAAAAGAATGCAAAAATTCGAATTTCAAAAAACAATCTTAAACAATTTCCAATTTTCCATACATGGTTCAAGTAGATAGCCAAAAAAGAGGGATTTTTCTTTCCTTTCATATTTTTTAATAACCAATTTTGGCTAAATTGGCTTTTGGAGGATCACCACTTCCACTACATCACAAAATTGGGGAGGAAAAAAAATACACTAATGGGAGTACTTCTAAATTTAATGAGCTTTGAGAGCCTTGTAGTTGAAAGATTACATAAATTCACAAAAAATAAGTTTATGAAAATAGTTAGTACATTGCAATATCAAAAACCTAAATCATAAGTAATGACAAAAGGTTAAAACTCTTTTGTGGACATGTTGAAAGACAAATTATTTTCTTATGATGCATTCGACATCCATCAATGAGTGTTGTGAGAACAAAGATGACATGATGCCTTGCTGTTGTTGGTCCTCATTTCCATGGAGGTTCCTAGTGTGAAATGTGTCTTATTATTACTAAGATTCGTATATTTAACCTTGGTTTAAACTCCAACAACACATGTCAACACTAGATTGATGGATGTTTATGTTCTGTATGTTCTTCATGAAAGTGACATCATCTAGGTTATAATTTGAAGTCTTTCAACTTTTCATAATCCAAACCATTTATAAATTTACAAACACCACTCCAAAGTTGTTGATCGACACATGCTACAATAGGAAGAAATCAATTGACAAAACATAAGCAAACACTCAAACCCTAGTAGTGGACTTTGTTTCCACGAAGGGGTGGATGATGAATTCCATCCCCAAAGGTGCATGCATCTCATGAATATGGAATATGCAACTCTTTGTGTAAATAGATCAAAGAAAGTTAAGAATGTAGTATTAAACTGAAAATTGGTGGCCAATTTTGGTTTGTTGAGGACTCAAAAGTATATTTACTCTTTTACACAACTAATTTCACCAAAAAAAAATTATTATCTTTTCACGATGCCATTTTATTTGTGGCATATTAATAGACGATACCTTAAATTGGTGGATGATACCTTGTTGAATGAAAAAAATTATCAGTGCCTACATTAGATTATACTAATGGCAATTGATGCACTCTTGTTTTGTAAATATATTTGTGTCATTTTTTTCAATGAACTCGCCCAAGATTCTCTCAAATAGGAGAACCTTGGATGAGTTCATTGAAAAAAATTAGACATAAATTGGAATTTTGTTTTCAAAGTTGCATGATAGTCTAATTGAACCTCTTTTGAACTTGGGTTGTCCTACACAAGCTAAGTTAAACTTCTAAAAAAACAAGTGAATAGAAACTATGTAGTGAATGTCACAAACTGAAGGAAAGTGAGTCAAATGCTAAACCCTAAACCTACAACCATCCATCTTCAACCCTAGAGCATAGATAGGTATTAGAAAGTAGGACTCATAAAAATCTCCTACAAAAAGCTTCCACTACACTCACTACCATTCATCTTTTGTACATGTGACATGAAATAGGTGGCTTGATAAGTACAAACACCCCAAACCCCAAACCCTCCTTACAAAACAATCTTCTACCAAGTCAAAAATATCTTGAGAAGGTTCCATTAATCAATTCCTTCATTGTAATAGCCTCTCTTGTGAAGGTGCACACATCATTGAAAGATTGAGAAAATATCTTGAGTTTGAGTCAATTAGGGTTTCCTTACAAACCAAAAATAGATAGAGTTTCCCAAACTATTACTTGTATTATCACCACTTGACGACATCTTACACATGTGGCATAAACCAGAGCACATAATAATAAATTAGCAAAACCCAATAGGAAAAACCCAACCATTGAACCTGCTCTCAATCTTCAACATGTGAGCCTGAGATTCACTATATGAGCAAAGAAGTGAAGGACAAAAAAGCTGACAAGATCATCACGTTTGTCAATTGGGCAAAAACCAAACACATTATTATTAGTCCAATTGTTGTTGAATGGATTGGGCGGGCTGGACCCTTTCAAGGATGTTAGAATCTAGTAGACTCTTTTGAGCCTGATTTCAAACTAGTACAAATAAATAAAAATACCTTCTATTCAGGGCTACTTATTCATGCTTCTATAAATTAGTGGGGCTTGGGGGGTTACACCCACAGTTTTTTTTTTAAAAATTAAAATTAAAATTTTTTTTCCAGAAGGAGCCATTTGATTGGCCCATCACCAATATTTTTTGAACATAGTGCACTCCCCATCATAGGAGCCTAATTGTGCTTCCCTCCCCAAAATAGAAGCATGTTTTGTCATGATGCTTCCCTTTGGCCCACCATTTACAACTTACATATGAAAATTGAACCATGGCCTAAAAATTTTTGGAATAAAAAATGAGATGCTATTGGGGACACCTTGGGGAACAAATTGGGAAAAGTTGATGTAAAAATTGAATATATATATAATTTTTTTAAATTTTTAAATTTTTTTTTGCACAAATGAAAAATTTCATTGTGAAGAAGAAAGAAGACACAACACTGCCGCAAAGTGGAGCTCAAAACATGCTTCAACCCGGCCAATCAGCTGATTTAAAAGGTCCATCAAAGAACCACCTAACATGTGTAGACCTAATCTGGAGCAGATAACCAGATTCCTGCACCATAAGTTATCAAAGGGTCACCTGGGTTGTTGATTCCTTGACTATGTTGAGGTTTTTTTTAACAAGCAGTGGGGTCACTTCATGTTTGTTCTAGGATAGGCTCAATGTGGATTGGGCTTAATAGTTACCTATGTCTAGAGAGATTATTTGATGATTTTTTTGCACAATAGACACAAATTTATTATGAAAAAGGCACCAATCCAGAAAGGAAAGGGAGGAACACAAAGAGAGGACCAGCGCCCAAAGCTCAGACAATGCTCAAAAGTGAAAGGGGAAAAAATAATTAGAATACCCTCGCAAATTCAAATTCAAAGCCTAGAGCCTAAACCTTTCACCAATTGTGCAAAGTAAATCAGTCAAAGAGAGGGGATCTGGAGGGAAGCTGAAAAGAGCACCAAGTGTGGAGGAGACCTCATTGGTGACAATGGCCCACCTCAAGATGGATGAAACTTGGGCTCTTGACAAAATTACTTGCAACCTCTGCTTATAAACAACTTATAAAATCGATAGAGGAATGCCTCCAATGCCCTTGGCTAACCATGTCATATTAGCACATCAATGTATTAAATCATTTTTTGTTGTTTGGTGCAAACACTCTAATATTTTCACAACAAAAGGTAAGAACATATCCTTTGGATGTCAATCATGATAAAGCTTGTCCTTTGCTTAGGTCACAATTGTCGCAACAACTCCCGTCAAAATGGTAATTCTTGACATTAGATCTATTCAAGTGGGATTAATAATGACAACATCAATTAAAGTGCGGACCCTATTTATGAATAATACAATGTCACATGTCGTTGCAAGGATTGAAGCAAGGGTGAAGGCAACATGTGTTCGCTAATGAAAAATGTGAAATTTTGCATTTATGGCCATGGAAGCAAAAGCATTTTAAACAACATCATGAGAAATTATACATTCCCTTCCATGAGAACACCACAAAAGGTGTATTTTCATCAAATCTATGAATCAAATACAATCAACTAAACCTAAAGTCAATAGGTGGAAAAACCCAACTTGATGTGCAATGTTGTGAAAAAAATGTGAAGGTCATACAACATGATGGAATGATTAGATATTATGCAAAGAGCCATGCCCCTAAACCTATCCATATGCATGATTTCAAGCAAGCATGATAATAAAATTTCTCGTCTTAACATTGATGATGGTGGGTTTATCAATTTGCTTCCCATTGCCTTGGTGGGTTTATTTATTTATATTTATTTTTGCAATGTAATGTTCATCAATTGTGCCAAAAATACTAACAACATAAGTGCTAGAACCCTATTTGTAAATGTAAAGTACTCCCTATGTAGAATAAAAAAATAATTTGTCAAACCTTCAAATTTTTATTAAAAGCATGATCTTAGTGTTGTTTTCAAATCTTCATCACACTCAATTTAAATTTTGCATGCCCAAGTTTGAGTGCTTCGCTTTTTGCCCATTGGGTCATCCCATCTTTTAAGATAGCCTCTAACACTTTCTTTTCAACGTTCCACATGAGATTGAACCTCCCCCATCCTACAATTTTTCTTGATGCAATGTGATTAACCCATAGATTCGATAGGCATACACCAACTTTGTTGTGCTCATGGGGGAGAGCAGACTATCATACATGATGCAGTACAGGACTATTTCATCTCCATTGTTCAAGAATGCCAAATTTTATGCAAGCAAACTCATGTTCTTTCGGTGCCATCTTTTTAATCATTATGGCAATGACTAGATATTATGCTTATAATAGATGGTATTCACACTTTTACAAACATTGACGCGCTCCCAAGTCCCTAGTTAGATCCAAGACGGGCCTAAGTAATTCAAATAGCGAAATCGGGAGGAACTTGGGGCACGCTCTCAGCTCTTAGCACTAGATGGGGTAGAGGGGCATGTTGAAGCTCTAGGATGGGACTAGAAAGAGTGACAAGCTATTCACTTATTCGAACCTGCATCAAACCAACCAACAAGTTGGTTAGTTCACTCTCTAGAACACCCTTGGTGCTAGGACAAGCCACAAGCAACTCTGGACTCATTTGATTCACCAAGGCCCGGACTCGAGGGGAGCCACCACCTTCCCCCATATAGTATACTCTATGCCTCTCCGTGGCATCCACATCCAAATGCCGAAACTGTCCCGATTTGGACTCTTGAAACTTTGAACGATCATAACTTCTTGCTCAGACCTCCGATTGGGATGAGGTCTAAAGCAAACTTGTAGCTCTCCTCGAGAGCTTTCCAACAATGTGTTGCACTCCACCTACACGCACTGGGGTCGGGTCGATTCTTGACTTTTAGTGGTCAGGAATCAAATTGTCAATTTGACTCCCAGCCTTTCTTTTTGCCATAACTTGTGTTGCTAATGTCCAAATGGCCCATGCGAGGCCATTTTCGACATCTACACTTTGATAGCTTTCCAATGATGTAAAGAACACCCTAATGCAAGGTCTTTTGACCCCTGCAATTGAACTTTGAAATTTTGGGAATCCCGGAGGATTCCCAAGTCCCAATTTTGGGAGTGTGAGTTTCATCCTCACACTTCCCTCAAAGTAGGGTTACAACAAACATAGTCATGGTAAACTCAACTTATGCAAATCTTGTTTTGCGAGAAACTTTTTTCGAAAAATGGCTACAATAATTGTAGTTTTAAGCAAAGGTTGTGTCATATTGCAACCAACACCTTAAGGATGATTTCATCTTTCTACTAGTAAATGTATTTAAATGTTTACACCAATAGGTAAATGATTTTTTCATCAATGCGTCAACACAGGATGGTTAGCAAAAGGTTTTGGAGGTCCTCTTCTTTTGATTTTATGTTCATTTTGTAAGTAGAGAGTGTTGGTGACTCCTTAAAGAGTTTAAACCACCATTATCTTATGATAAGTAGTTGTGGTAGAAGGAGAGGCTTCTTCTAGGCTTGGTGTCCTTCTAGGTTTTTCACCCATTTTTTGCATGACTTGTTTCATGCTATTGGTGATGGGTTTGAGTCCTAGGTTTCTTAATTTCTCCTTTTAGGGATCCCCATTGCGAGTTTTATGCTTTCAAATGTGGTATTTTTGCTTAAACTTTGGTCCCTTTTTTTTCCTTATTTTGTTCCCTTGTTGAGTGTTTTTCCTTTATTTATTTATTTATTTATTTACTTCTTAGAAATTGCATGTCCTTTGCATGTAACATATAAGGATTTAGATTTCCACTAAAGCCCCTTTTACATTGTGGTAAGGGATTGTGACCATGAACATGTTGAAAACCTTCAAAACACATCCAAAGGTTGTCTCATGAAAATTTTCAAACCATTTATCTATGACCTCAGGTTGTCAAATGTCATGTAAATTGAAATGAGACTTTATTGAAATACCAACATATTATAACAAAGCCCAAAATATAACTAATTATTTTATATAAAATTTAATTTTTAACTTGATATTTTATGTAACATGTTTTACTATTAGTTTAAGTTTGTCCTTTCCTTTTTTTTCATCACTTTCCTTCCATTTTTTCTTTTCCCACTTTCTTCATTTTAATAAGTAGGATCACCATGAATCGTATAACAAAAATATACATGTAAAAAAAAATCACCCAAACATGACCTTTTTAACCCATTGGTTAACAAACTTCTCATCCCACCTTTTATTTTTAAAATATTTTCTAAAAATGAGAAAAACATTGTGTAAATGTTTTTGACCAATCATAATAGTTTTTTGGACCATGGACTAACAAATGTTGTGCCCACCTTCAAAAAATATTGAAGGTTCCAATAGTAAGAATTTGATTAATCATATAAGGTTTTTTTTCATCCCTAAACACAAGCCAAATGTGTTGGTGAATAGTTTTTACATCTAATCCTATTACCTTTGTTTATATATGATCACAATTTTTTAAACAAATAACTGCAATTGCTACTAACTTTGAAAAGATTATTAATGTCAAGTATCCTTAGTTTGACTTGATGGGTGATGGGTTTGAAATTGGTGAAGGTTTTCATGTCTAGTTGGCGCCCTTGCATGGGACATAAAACTTGGACAGAGGGCTACAGTGAACTAACAACCACCAATGCATCATCCACTAAATGTGTGTTATTACATAATTTTTGATGAACCTCAATTGAATTAATATTTGGTTTCACCTTGGTAACCAATTTTATAGAAACTAGTTATCACATATAGGTAAATAGGTAGGAAAATATGTAATCATCACATAAGTAGATGGTTTATACCAATGTTGGCCAATTCTTGATTTTTTTCAATACCCACTGATATTTAAAAATTCATTTTTTCATTTACACACATGGTATCAAATATTTAAAATTTTAAAATTTTCTAGGTTCTACTTAGTATAAACTCGTTGGAATAATCAACTAATAAATGTATCAATCTATTTGTTTTTTTTACATGTAAGTACCAACTCGTATGCATAAACGTTAGTTTTCGCAAAACCCTATTGAAAATTAACTAATATAATGTTTAGGTCAATTATCAAACAATATATATTTATTAAACACATTTTCCCCCATGTTTATTTATTTTTCATTATTTTCACATTTTTAATATTTAATTATCATTATTTGTTCTTTTTTCTTTCTTTTTTTTTTCACATTTTTGGATCTCACATTTCACGTTCCATGTTTCAAGATTTTAATTATTTATCATGGTCTTTTGATTTGAAAAGTGGTAGTAGTTGTGTGAGGTCCTAGAATGTTATTGTCGCAACCCTAACCTTGGTTCGCGACCAAGGCAAGGGCTTGTAAAGGTGTGGGCCAAGAGTGAGCTTGGGAGTCACATTTCATGTTTTTGGGAGTGCAAGAGAGTGTGAGGGAATGAACCCTCACACTCCCAAATGGGATCCCATTTTAAGAGTTGGAATCCCAATGGACTCTCGAATTTTCAGAGGGCGATTACAAGGGGTCAAAACTCATTGGATTGAAAAGTTCCTTATATCATTGGAAATCCCTTGGAACGTAGATGTCTAAAATGGGTTCACATGACCCATTTAAGTACTTAAAACATAAGTTATGGCCAAAAGAAAGGCTGGGGTTCAAATTGCCAATTTGACTCCCGACCATTAAAAGTCGGGAATCGTCCCGATTTCCTTGTGTGCAAGTGGTGTGCCACATATCGTTGGAAATCTCTCAACGAGGGCTATAACTTTGCTTTAAACCTCATCTCAATCAAAGGTCTACACACAAAGTTATGGGTCTCCAAAGTCATGGGAGTCCCAATTTCGAAAATTTTGGGATTCCGACTTGGGTGTCCCATGACAAAATGATATTTGGGTGCTAGCCTTGTGGCCAGGCACAAAGAATACTATAAGGGGGAAGGTGGTGGTTTCCCCCAAGTCTAGGCTGTGGTGAGTTTTGTGAGTCTGTGCGTGCCCATGGCTCATTCATGCACCAAAAGTGGTCCAATTATGCACTAACCAACTTGTTGTTTGGATTATGCAGGTCCATGTGAGTAATTGAATTGTTTGTCACTTTTCCTAGTCCCCATCCCGGAGCTCTAGCACGCCCCTCTACCCCCAAAAGTGTTACGAACCAGGGAGTGTGCCCCAACTCCTTATCCTTTTACTATTTTCACATTTAAATTCGTAGTTGAATCTACCAAGGAGTTTGAAGGTGTGTCAGTTATGCCTACTTTATATCATAGAACAATGTCAAAGAGCCCAAACAAAGGAAGAATATGAATGTAACACCAAAGAATTTGAGTAATGAGTTTCAAATCCACGTGTTGAAAGAGAAAAGATTTTGGTTTTCTATCACAATCTTTTGATTTGAAAAGAAAAATGGTACCATTTGTGTGAGATCTTTGAAAACCATAGATTAAGGGAATCGAAAATCCATTGATACAATGGTATGCCACTATTTAAATGTAGGGGCAAAGGTAAAGTTGGCTAAAAAGCTCCACTTACAAATCACTATAAAATCCACACATGCACACAATTATTTATAATTAAAAAATGGAAAATGTGTGGCAATTTGTATAGTAAGGAATGTGTTTGGGACATTGGACATTTTACCAACTTTTAGAAAATTAAAAACAAAAAATTAATCTCATGCATAAATAAAAGTAGCTAGCTTAATTGACCAATATAATCAGCCATTTGCACACTCACCTCAAAAATCTACCTAATGGCAAAGCAAGTTTGCAAAAAAATAACAAAATGTTCATCAACATTCACATCCATCACTTTAAGTCATGATCAACATTGAAATAACTAGTTTCATTCAAAAGTGTATAATTTCATCAATGATATCTACCTCTTATTTAAGGAATTCATTAATTGATTGTCATTCTTGTGCATAATTTGATCTTGCATCAACTGACCAAATTTTCATTATCATCACTAGCTTGTCTAAATTGTCAATTCCCAGCCTATAGCATCGAAGGCTTGTCAACATTTTAGTTATACTAAAAATCTCTCAATTTCAATTTGGGACCTAGGAATCTTTAAATTTTGTTGAATCATAAAAGAAACATTTGGAAATTGTGTTTCGTGGGACTTCCACCAAGTTAAGGGCAATATAAAATATTCTAGCTTTGCATGCGAATGGTAGAATAAGCCCAATTCATTCTTTAGTAACCTATGCAAAGTGGTTTCATTTGAAGTCATTACCCCAAAGATGGAATTATCATCAATTGGAGTAGCTTGAACGAAACCATCATTAATAGGATTTAAGAAATGAAAAGTAGCCACCAACAATGGTAGTACAATCTTGTTGTCATATTCAACCACAATTTGTATCACTTTTGCTTATCCAACAAACACCTTCACCACATCAAGGGATTTAAAACGTAGGTCCAACATTAATGTTAGCATGTTGTGAACCTTGCTAACATTGTAAGAAAATATAAATGCCATAAATGGAGCCAATACAACCTGAGCTTCTGCCATCATATGCATTCACAATGTTGTCAATTTAGAGTCAAAATCCCCCCTCACAAAATTGAAGGGGGTAATCTCAGATTGTTGAATCTGATTTTGCATACACACATTGATTAAAAGGGTGGCATTTAGAGCATCAAAAAGTAACCAATATCCTTGGGTTTGATTAAGGATACATTGTTTTACAACAAGAAACATAATTTTATCAACCAAATTACAAACTGCCCATGTGTGTGCATCCGACACACAACCTTGTAGTTTTTGAATTTATGCCTTCCATAACATAGATTGATTACATCGCAATGTTCCATGGTTCTTGAAACAAAATCACCTTGCTAGCAAACCTAATATTCATTGGTGTTTTAGTTTTCAATGGGAGAGCCTAGCATCAAGGCATGCCTTATGCCATTTGTTGTGCCCTTTGCTAGACATCTTAATCCATGTAATTATTTTCTGCAATGTAGATTAAGTGGCCTTCAAACTAATCTCCCTAAAACCAAAATAAATTTTAATATCATTACAGGCATATTGGCATGGTTTGCTGAAAACATTGCTAAAACAAAACTGCTACCAAGGAATTGCAAGTTCTAAAAGACCACAATTGACAATTGAAGTAAGAGCTTATGTAAAGGTGGACAAATTGCCGCCTTCATCTTCAACATAGGCAATTAGTTTGTCCAATAAATTATACAATGACAAGAAATCTTTAACTTGCATTGCCATTTCAATTGTAAACATATTAGTGGCTTAAAAAAATCCCATTGTCACATGTCAAGGCGCCTGTAATGAGTTCATGAAATTAATCACAAAAACAAATGTGTCATGTCTAAATATGGACATTCATAAGTTAAAATAGGTTGTTGTTGTAACACATTAATCCAAAGCAAGAATAACATACTAGTCCATGGTCTTAGCCACCAATGAAGGGATGGCATGTTGAACCATTTGCTTGCAATTTACAAACGCAATTTGGGGATTCTAATGCATGCTTAAGTGCTTCAGCCACTAACTTTCTACAATAGAAATAGGCATGTAGGTTTTGGCAACAAACAATAATGTGTCCTCCATAAATTTTTGTTATTGTGCATCATCTTTCTTATAAGGATTACCATTCCCAAATTGATTTGTGATAGCCCCATAACTAATGATAGATCTTTTTTTGAACTTTTCATGGTGTAATTATTTTGAATCAAAAATCAGGTTAACATTTTTCCACCTATGCCAAGTAGTTGGATGCTCACCCAAGATCTGCTTATTCATTGAAGTAACCCCATGTTGCTAGTTGTAAAAAAAAACCTTTCCTCCTTTTGGTGGTATTACCAACATTGTAACTTTGGCAAATAGAATGGCAAATCACATAATGCATAATTTGAAATAGAATATGATTTAGCTTACTACCATCATTCACCACAAAAAAATGTCAAGGAAGAGACAACATGTGGTGAGGGACCCATGTTTTTTTATTCAAGATGAATTGAGCTTTTGAAACCTCCCATGCAATTTTTGTTTCCTCATCCAAGTCATTAAACGTTACAATGCTTTCAGATGTAGATGGTCCACTTGGTGTCAAAATCGAACCAACTAATGACCTAAAATCTTTAATTAAGTTCCTCGATTCCAAGTGAGCATCATGACAATCAAAATTTTCATGCATATGCACATTCAAACCAAATGTTTAAGTCTAATTTGCCATTTGGATTATAATTTATAATGCGAAAAACAAAAAAGTTTAGAATTTGGTTTAAAAATTGACACTGATGAATTATTAAAAAATTCCTTTGATGAATTTAATAATTCAAAACTTGAAATTAAAACCTTGAAACAATTCATATTAGTTTGTTTTTGTAGCACAACTTCAACATTACACATCTAGTCCCATACACCTAAAAGACAATGCCAAACAAAACAAAGACAAAAACATCAACAACAAGAAACACAAGTGAGACACAACAAAAAGGGGAGAAATATTTATTTATGGGTGCATCAATTCAATTCTTGTGAGTTGAAAGAAAAATCTGCAATCACAGACCCCTAACAATGCTTCTATATTTGTCCTCAACGTTTGCAATAGCATTCAAGGATCTTACAATAACCATTATAGTTGTTGGGATGGATTGTCGTGTTTAGTGACTATTGCAACCAAACACAACAATTCGTCCCAACAAGTATTGTTGAATGCAAAGTTAAGAGCAACACATGAGAGAGGGACCTGTGATTTAAGGTTTTAGGTATATGGAAAAAGTGAAACCCTAAATGGATGAAGGTGCTTGGATGAAGAAAATAAAATGGATGAAAAATTTAGATGAAAAAATCGACCAAGGTAAGAGAGACAGGTCCCATCAACGGTATCAATAGGGTATTGATTATAAAAATTAATACCTTGCCAATAGGGTATCTACAGGGTATCTAAAATCCTAATCCCAGGCTGGGTAGGTTATTGGTCAGGTATTTCTTGGAAATGGAACCGGCAGGTAGGTTATATGATACCCAGACCTGGACCCTGGTTGATACATAGGTAAAGGCTGTTTTAACTACCTACCTACTAACAACCTGCTTGTGACCATAGTCAACTAGGGAACTGAAAGCCAACAGAAAACTGTTTCATTACCACTTATCATTCATCCTTCATGGTGCACTGGTGGTTGCTGGTTCACTGTGGCCTGGACAGAGCTCATTATTGGGTATATAACATCTGCCCATTTTGTTACACATTTCAGTCAGTCTTGATGCAAAGGGGTTCATAAAACCACCAAGTAGAAGGAGTTTCAAACTGCACAGTTTGTGAACTAGTTGTTGGCTGGATTCAGCAGGATAGTTTTTTTTCTTTTGGCTTTGATCTAGTGTCCCCACATGTAGTGAATGGAAGAGTGGCCACATCATCAGAAACCTTAATTTGTGAAACACCCTGCACTTTGTGGGGTTGTAATTTACTGGGATTTCATAGGATTGTAAACGGACAATAAATCACTTTTTTTTGCATTACAATGCATTTGGATGAATATATATCTCCTCTAATTCGTGGATATTGATGGCTGGGCATCAATTGTGATGTTTGAATTTTGAAGTGGTAAGACTTGAACTAGTAAAGCGCTTATTGAATGAGTTTTGTGTGAATGTGAAATCCAAAATGTGGCCTACAAACTTTCGAATCTGATTTGCACCAATTGTTGTGGCGTCGTACCAAACAATTCATGGCTGCGATGCTAGATAATCCAATGAGATATCTCAATGCTAGATGAGCCAATGAGCCATCTACTAGAAGTTAAGAATCATGATATTCAAAATTTGATTTGATGCTTGCACTGCATTACTATTGTTGAGGTCACACTCTTTCATGTGCACATCGCCTCACCCCAAGCTTTTCCTATCATGCTTTTTAATGGCCATATTAGATCTCTACAATATGGATAGCCTTATGTATTTTTGAGATATTCTTAATTGTCTTCAAATAGGTGCATAGTGCCCAACTTTTGTAAGAGTGGTGGAAAATACACTTTGTAGACTCTTTGGAGAAAATGTTTAAAAACTGCTTTTTCAATCGTGGGAATGTCATTGTGGAATACACGAAGGTTATTTGCCTAGCTCTTGCCCATCCCCTCCACTAAGCTGTAAACCCGTAAACCCTCCAACCAAAAAGCATCTCATTCCAATATAAACATTGGAACGTGGAAGGATGGCAGTGTAATAAAGCCTATGTCTTATACTAGCCTAAGCCATAGAATCACCGTCCTTCTTGCACCCAAATATCTGAACACAAAGTTCAAATAGTTACGTCATGTTTCAACTTGTGGAGTTGCTGCCCATAATCTTATACTCTTTGCCTATCCCACAGGCAAATGAGAGAAAGATATGATTGGCCAAAGAGGGAGAGAGAGAGGGAGAGAGAGAGAGAGAAAGTGGGATGGCCAGCATACAAGAAGGCTAACAGCCAACATCGTGGATGTGAACTTTGGAAGGCTTTGAGAATTTCAGATCTACCAATTGCATACAAAACAAGGTGTACTTCAAGTAAAGCTAGTCAGAGAAGCCACAGTGTAGGATGTCTCTAGGTGGTCTTTTTGGTCAGTATCTACTTTTTCAGTTAAGCACAACTGAGACATGTACTTACTACTATTGGAGAAGTTTTAAAAAAAATGCATAGCTGATGATATTTTTTCATATTCTCTCTTTGTTGGGTTTTTCCTTATTTCGGTTGTTGACTCCAAAATGTGGTCATCATTATGTCCGCGAGATAAGATATCAATGGAAGCTCCAGAACTACTCATATGCTCCCAACAACTTCTATATTGGCGGGTGCATAATGGAGAAATGACTTGTAAGATCAGGTACAACTGCATCCTTTTGGGTGTTTGGAGTTTGGACCTCTATTAATATTTATTACTTCCAACAAACAAAGAGGATTAACTCTTCCTCCCACCCAGCCTATGAAATTTGAAAGAGTACAAAGATGAGAGACTACTACTATTTGAATGCCATCATTTGGACCAATCATTATGACTCGCCAATTGGAAGTAGTTCTTTCTTTGATGCACAATGCAAAACTTTATTTATAAACACACCATAGATTTGGAAAATGTAGAAAGGAATAAGAAAAAGTAGTCTTATGGAGATGAGATGACTGTACTATATCTTTTGTGGAAATTTGCAGGTTCACGTGTCCAACTCCAAACCCAATTACATGCTATTTGAAGCATATACATTAAAGTTCAGTGGCCACGTGATGAGGCTTTGATCATTGGAGGAGGCGTAGAGAAACCCAATTACATGCTATTTGAAGCATGTACATTAAAGTTCAGTGGCCACGTGATGAGGCTTTGATCATTGGAGGAGGAGTAGAGGCGGAGGTGGTGGAGGTGATGGTGGTGGTGGAGGTGATGGTGGTGGTGGTGGTGTGGAGGGACCCAAATGCAATATCCTTTACCACGTCGGCCATATCTTGTTACAAATCGCACCATGTAAGAGACATGGAGAAGAACATTGGATCCTAGCCTTCGGTTGCTTGTGTGGGTCCTTTGCTTCTCTATTTGTCAGTTGCTACTTGTGAAACCTTTCATCATGTGCAGAGACAAAACCCACCAAGTCCTCAAGCATACCCCACAACAAGGCTATCTACATAAAGTTCAAGAAAATTTAAACCTATCACCTTAGACAAAGGAAAGGAAAGGATTGCAATGCTTTTCAATGAAGAGGAGACCCATGTGCAAAATCTCTAAGCCCTCCAATGAGGTTCCCCAGTACCCCTGAAATGTTTTTGAATGAAAGAGGATCCACGTGCAAAGTCTCTAATCCCTCCAATAAGGTTTCCTTGCACCCCACCAATCCAGCATCCATTGGAATGACTTGGTGAAGGATGAACTAGGGTTGAGAGTTCCTACTTTGAACCTCACACTAGCTATGTAACTAGCTATGTAACTGGGTATGTATCATAGGGAACTAGGTAGGGAATATGTAAGTGATTCCTATGTAGGTAGGTCACTAGGCACATATTATGTAAACTCTCCTACTTTCACCTCACATTACATAAGTACCTGGGTATGTATTATAGGGAACTAGGTAGAGAATATGTAAGTGGTTCCTATGTAGGTAGTAGGTAAGGCATTTGCTGGATGTTAGGAAGGTAGATAGTCGATACATGTGGATGGTTAGTACATAGTTAACCACTGTGGTTAGCGAAGTAGTTATGGCATTGGATGACTACTACCTAGGTAGATGTAGATACCAGTGTTGTTTGGTGGATATCATATTTTTAGGATATCCTGCAAGTCTGATTTTCAAATAAAGGTTTTAAGAACTAGGTCAGATTTCTTATTCTTTTAAAAAAATTCTCATTTACAATATCCAACAAGGATATGATTTTTATTTTTTTAAATTGAAGGCCGGACCTTAGTTTTTCAAATTTTTGGAAAAATAATATCCTTTGGATATTCAATGCGGTTATCATAGCTTAGATGAAAATATAATTATTTTATTAGAAAAATATATGTATAAGGGGATGAAATTACAAATTATATGTTCACACCTCATCTTGTTCAAACTCATTTTCATACTTTTCTTTTCTTTTTCTTATAAATATTGACTTATTTAAATTATTTGATTATAATCAACATCTCCTCAAATTCATAAATATGCCATCCAAGGAAAAAAAACTTTTCAATTTCCATTTGGGATCTCAAAATGTTAAGATTTTATTTAAGCAAGAAAATAATAGTTGGAAACAAGGATTGATGTTTTTCCCACCATTCAACTTGGTACAACTTGCATCAACTTGGTAAACATTTGCGGTTCCCTATTCATTAACTCCTTGGTTGGTTTAGGAATCCCAACAATCATTTCAAAAATGTAAAGACTATAATATTCATCACTTATATGATATACCACATATTCAAATCTGCCATAAGTTGTAATACATGGTGGTATTTCAAAAGCATTGGAAACAAAAAAATGTTTATCATAATCTTTCACAATGGAAACAACTTATTCATGACTAATAAAAGAAGAAACCAATTGAAGAATCTTAAATATTGAATCTGACATTAGTTATAACATGTTAGGGTTTTCTTTTTTTTCATATTTTTTAGAAATGAAAAACATTTGTTTAAAACTTTTCATACTTCCTTTGTGATGTTATTTGCAAGCATTGACAACCCCAAAACCACATCAAAATTATTTTTTATCAAATTATTTATAGATGATACAATATTAAATTCCTATTTAAGTTTCAAGGTTATGATAATTGCTACATGCAAAACCCTAGACAATAACCAATGCCCACAAGATTGGTTTAATACACAAGTAATATTAAAGAAATAACATCAACAATGCTTTAAAATATGTGCCAAGTTAAAGCTGAAAAAACATGACCAATAACTTTCATTGATGTCCACCAATTATTATAAAAAATAATTGTTGCCTTAAATTGCAATGCTTCTTAAAACAATATGATTTCACTTGTAAACCTACAAAAATAATTCACTTATTAGCAAAATAGTAATGTTAGAATTCCCACAAACAAATAAAACAACTCCCACAAACCAAAAAATACAATGTATGAAAATAAAATTAATTTAGTTTTTATTGGAATTTTTAATTTTCTTGGTTTCAAACTAACTTCAATGCATGTTTTGTTCCATTCCTACTTGCCTTTACCAAATTTCTTTGGTGAAGTGATGCATTTTGGTTTTCTTTTGAAAAATAAAACTTGTGCGTCACTATCATTATTTTATGATGATTAACATATTACAATCTTGCACTTTATAGGTGGCCCAAAAATTGGAAGGAACTTTATTAAATGGTAATGAAGACTTGCCTTTACCACTATTCAAAAATTTGGAGCTTCCTAGCCTTAAATTGCTCCAAATGATTGAAATGGGGCCAAAATTTATTGAAATTTTTATCCAACTACAAAATGTGCAGTGCTTACAATGGCTACATCTTCACATATTCAGAATAGAAAAGTTACCAAATGATTTGGTTCATTGTTTTCATTTACATGTCCTTGATTTGTCAAAATGTCATAATTTGAAAACCCTACTTACATCTATTTGGCAAATTGATGGCTTTGCGACAATTGTATTTGTCGAGGTGTTATAAATTAAAATAGCTACCTACATCTATCGGCCAATTGACAGCTTTGCAAAAGTTGAATTTGTCAGGGTGTTTTGAGTTGAAAGAGCTACCTACATCTATCAACCGATTGATGGTTTTGCAAAAGTTGAATTTGTTAGGGTGTTCTAAGTTGAAAGAACTACCTACATCTATCGACCAATTGATGGTTTTGCAAAAGTTGAATTTGTCAGGGTGTTTTAAGTTGAAAGAGCTACCTACATCTATCGAGCTAATTGATGGCTTTACAAGAATTCAATTTGTTTCAGTGTTCTAAGTTGAAGGAACTACCTACATCTATCAGCAAATTGATAGCTTTGCAAGAGTTGAATTTGTCAGGGTTTTTTAAGTTGAAGGAGCTACCTACATCTATCGGCCAATTGATGGCTTTGTAAGAATTGAATTCGTCGAGTTTTTTTAAGTTGAAGGAGCTACCTACATTTATTGGTCAATTGATGACTTTACAAAAGTTAGATTTGTCGAAATTATTTAAGTTGAAAAAGTTATCTACATATATTGGCCAATTGACGATTTTGTAAGAATTAAAGTTGTCATATTGTACTAAGTTGAAGGAGCTACCTACATCTATCGGCTAGTTTACAGCTTTATAAAAGTTGGATTTGTTGGGGTGCTTTGAGTTGAAAAAGTTACTTACTTGTATCAGCCAATGAATGGTTTTGCAAAAGTTGGATTTGTCATGGTGTTCTCAGTTGAAGGAGGTGCCTACATTTATTGGCCAATTGACAACTTTGCAAGAGATGAATTTGTCGAGGTGTTTTGCCAGTTTTTGCAAGAGTTGAATTTGTTGGAATGTTTTGAATTGAAGGAGCTACCTACATCTATTGGCCAATTGATGACTTTGCAAAAATTGAATTTGTTAGGGTTTTCTAAGTTGAAGTAGCTACCTACATTTATTGGCCAATTGACAGCTTTGCAAGAGTTGAATTTGTTAAAGTGTTTGAAGTTGAAGGAGCTACCTACATGTATTGGCCAGTTGACGACTTTGCAAAAGTTAAATTTGCTAGGCTGCTCTGAGTTGAAGGAGTTACCTACATTTATTGGCCAATTGACAATTTTGCAAAAGTTGGATTTGTTGGGCTGTTTTAAGTTGAAGGAGCTACGTACATGTATTGGCTAATTGACAACTTTACAAAAGTTGGATTTATTGGGCGGCTTTAAGTTGAAAGAACAACCTACATGTATCAACCAATTGACGGCTTTGCAAAAGTTGGATTTATCATGGTGTTTTAAGTTGAAGGAGCTACCTACATTTATCGGCCAATTGACGACTTTGCAAGAGTTGAATTTGTTGAGCTGTTCTAAGTCGCAGGACATACTTACATCTATCAGCCAATTGATGATTTTGCAAAAGTTGGATTTCTTGTGGTAATCTAAGTTGAAGGAACTACCTACATCTATCGGCCAATTGACAACTTTGCAAGAATTGAAATAGTCATATTGTATTCAATCGAAGGAGCTACTTACATCTATCGGCCAGTTGATGGCTTTGCAAAAGTTGGAATTGTCATGGTGTTCTAAGTTGAAAGAGCTACCTGTAATTTCTTGGGCAAACTTTATAAAAACATATATGAGGTCCCTTTAAATTTTTTCATTAGTCGTGACATATTGGCAAGCTTTGGAAAAAAAAAAGCCCAAAACATGTCCCTTGAAAGCTTTCCTCAAAGCCCAAAGTTCCACATTTCACAATATATTTGAAAACACTTGTCATTGTGTTCAAGTTTGAACCCTCATTTTTAACATATGTTATAATCTTGTTCTTTAACATATGCATTTAAAATATCAATGAAGTTTTTACCAATGTTTAAATTATAATTTCAATAGCCTCAAATAAATTAATAATTACATGTTTTGGCTTTTAATTAGATCTTAAGGAAATTTTATCAAGTGCAAAAACATCATGTGGACCCTTGAACATTTAAACATCAAAACTCACAATAATAAAATTTCATTATTCAAGGAGAGGCAAAACATATGTTTGTTCGGCTTTCTCCACCAATCAAAGCCAAAGATTACTAAAAGTGCAAAATCCTCCAAAAACATTTTATGTTCCACATAAAATGTGGAGCTTGTTTGAAAGCCTTGTTGGAAACAAAAAAAATAAATATGTAAAAACACATTTATTCTTTTCTTAGCAAGTTATTTCTTCACATTTCCTCCGACTAAATTGTTAATTTCCTCTTCAAAATTTTCGAAAAATATTAAATGTTTGAAAATACATGTTATTCCATTTGTTTCATAATATAATATTAGACATTTCCTTAATTTTGTTCTTGGATTAAGGAAAACACAAAATTAGAATAACACAAGGTACAACAAATGATTCCAAGTGCATCAAGTGTAACCTTTGCATTATCATTAACACACAAAAATACTAGCATAAGGCATTTGTATTGTGTGGCATCCACCTTCTTTTTGGAGAATATAATAGTTCCAAAATTTGCCTAGTTTTTTTTTTCATTGTTTTTTGCAACTATGTTTCCTTCATCTTACAAACTAGAGTTTTCTTGAGTTTTCTCGATTACATCATCTTCAAATTTGATTTTATTCATTATTATTTCACATCCTTCATTTTACATTGGTCAATTTTTCATTTTCACCAAACTTCCATTTTTCACATGAAATTTCAACAAAGCCAAAAGTGAAGAAATTCAAACAAACAAATGTTTTGCAAAAATGAATAGGGAATGAGTTCTTATGCATTGCTAAAGAAAAATAATGCAAACATTCACAAACATTTACAAGCAAGAATAAATATTTCATTGATCCTTCATCACAAAACAAATTTAATGATGTGCAGAATAATGTATTAATGCAAAAATCTTTTCCTACAAATATTGCACAACAAAACACAAAAAAAAAAAAACATTACACCAAATGCAACCTTTAGGAACAACAAAACAAAAACAAAACAATGAAAAATAACATAAATAACAAAACTCAAACCAAAAAAAGAAAAAGAAAATAAGAAACTTGCTTCATAAATAAAGATAAAATTGTTAAAGTTCCAACTTTTAAATGCACAAAGTGCAAAAAAGGATGCAATACAAGCTAAAAACATGATGAGTGTGTACATAATAATAATGCAAAGGAAGAAAATATAACATATCAATAGTGTAGAAAAGCATGTACCTAGAAAAAATGTAAAGGAAAAACATGGAAGTAGTAGTAATATGAAGGAAAAACACAAACACAATATTAACACAAAGGAAAAGAACAACAAGCTAAAAGAAGAACATAGACATAATACCATTGAAAAGAAAAAACATCAGCAAAACAATAACATGAAAGAAAAACATGAATGCACGAACAATTTGAAGGAAAGGCATAATAAAAATGTGAAGAAAAAACATGGACACATTATTAGTGCAAAGGAAGAGCATGGATGCAATAGGAGTGTGAATAAAGGGCACAACAATAGTTCAAAAGAAAAAAAAACACATCAATCCCAAGAAAAAGAGTTTGAAACAATAAATCAAGAAAACAAGAAAATGTCAAGCCTAAGCTTCTGCTTAGGTCTTGTTATACTTATGAGTTTTGAGCTTGGGAGGTGTTTAGGGTTTGAGGTGACCACGTTTGAGATAGTTGTTGTCTCAAATTGTAAACCCCTTTTTTTTCCCAAACCTAACTATCCTTTACCTGATATTTGGATTAGAGTAAGGAATTGATATCTTGCATGAATTTTATATTATTGATATCTAGATTTAAATTTGAAATATTACACTAAATCTCATATCTTTAAAATTCAATGATGAAAATATCACAATTTGTGACATCTAACATGATATTTGCACTTGATATCTTGATGTTCTAGATATCCACCTAACACTTGTAGATATATGGGGATGCTTAGTACTAACACTATGGTTAGCTGTGGGATGGTAATGCAATGGAAAATTTGTTACCTATCCACACATCATTCATCCATCCTGCATGGTGAGGTGGTGCACACTGGTTCACTCTGGCCCACTTGGGTGCAAGACCACATCTAAAGCACAAGTCTGTGCGAATCTTGACAGTGGGTACTAGGCTAGTGGGAGCAAGTAGGGCCCCCTTAAGTTTTTGCAGTTGTTGTTGTTTATCTCACACATCACTCCTATTTATTTGTTTGTAGGTGTGTAGCTTCTTGGGTTCCAAATCCCGGGAAAGTTGAAGCTCAGAAGCAACCATAAGCCTTTTGAGAAGTGACAGAAGGAGTTTTTGTCTTGACGTTACCTAGACTTTTTAATTTATTTTTTTGGCTTTTTATTTTATTTTTCTTAGATTAATATGGTGTATAGGTAGGCTAGCTACTATGTGGAGTTAATATTCCATGGCCTTGGAAAGGATCATGCACTCCAACTGGAAATTCCCCAGCACTCCACCTACTACTACTAATACTATTATTATTATTATTATTATTATTATTATTCCCAGCCACAAAAAGCTCCACCACAACCTCCTTTGGTTTTCTGCTCACCCACGTACGGTGGTTTATGACCTCCCACTTCCCGAGGTACCTAAAGTTTCTTCATAGCCAGTAGTATTTAAGCAATATTGTGGATTGGGTTAGAGCTTAGAACTTTGGGAGGGTGGGATAGGCTAGCCTAGCATCTAAAAACATCATTGGGTGTTTTGAAAGTTGTTTCTTGTTGAGTTGCATATAACACCACAAAACTAGGTTATATAACTTGTAACTAAATTTTGTTAGGTAGCATTTAAAACAACATTGGGTGGTTTGTAAGTTGTTTGAAGTTGAATTGAATCAACCCACAAAATTAGGTCGAACTAATAACTAAAATCTAAAACAACAACAGTGTTAGGTGGTTTCAAATTTTTTTGAAGTTGAATTGAATCAACTCCCAAAATTAGGTCAAACACAACAAGGTTAGGTAGTTTCAATTATTTTTGAAGTTGAATTTACTCTAACCACAAAATGAGGTTGTAAGTTGTAACTAATTTGCTAGCATCTAAAAGGGTAGTTTGAAAGTTGTTTGAAGTTGAATTGTATCAACCCACAAATTTCAGTCAAAACTAATAATATCTACCATCTAAAACAAAGAATGCTGGTGGTTTGAAAGTTTAATCCATCTACAAAATTAAGTTGAACTAGTAGCTAGCAGCTAAAAACATTGGATTATTTCTACATTGTTTGAAGTTCAATGATCAACCCACAAAAATCAGGTCAAGCAACGCTACCAAAATTAGGTTGGAAATTAGGTAGATGAATTCAGCCCCCCACAAAAATTAGGTCAATAAACGCCATAGAAAAAACACTAATGTAGAGCAAATAATTTAATGAGTAAAGATATGCAATTAGATTTTAACAACTAGATCCACCATGAGATGCTTGATGATGAGAGCCCAAGAGAGTATTAAGGCATACTAGCATAGATTAGGTTATAATAAGTTAATAACTATTTCCACATTAATATATTTGATTCTGACTGTTCCTGCCACTCAATCTAGGCCTAAGCTAAAAACTGTCAGTCAGGTCAGTTATGACTCATGACTTTTAGGACCCCTACCCCACCCCAAAGACCCTTTAAATGTGTTCTTTTTAAAAAGGAACAGAAAAATAAGAAATTTCCATAGGGCAACAAGATGTCTTTTAGCCTAAGAGAATTATCTTAAAAAAGTTGTCTTTCGCTTATGGGAAGTAAAGGGCTCTTTTTCCACCTAGTACTAAGCGTTCTTAAGGACTTTTAAGGATCCTTTCTCCTAAAACTAAGGACTTTTTCGCCCTTGAACTAAGGACTCCTAAGGATTCTCTCGCCTGGGAACTATGGACTCTTAAGGATTCTTTCTCCTGGGTACTAAGGACTCTTAGGGATTCTCTGGTGCAGGAACTTAGACTGGCTATTAAGGATTCTTTCTCCTTAGGGACTCTAAAGATTCTCAATTGCGTGGACTATTAATGATTCTTTCTCCAAGGAGCTAAGGACTTTTAAGGACTGTTAATGATTCTTTCTCTAAGGAGCTAAGGACTTTTAAGGACTGTTAAGAATTCTTTCTCCAGGGAATTGAGAACTCTTAAGGACTGTTAAGAATTCTTTCTCCAGGGAATGAGAACTTTTGCGGACTCTACTGGATTCTCTATCCCGGTAAAAACGGACTTTTACGAATTTTCTCTTCTGGGAACTAAGGACTCTTAAGAATTCCCTCGTCCGGGAACTAAGGACTTTTAAGGATTCTTTCTCCAGGGAACTAAGGGCTCTTTCCACTTCTTCGTCATGCTTCGTATCGCGAACTGGGTGTCTGCGGCACGCGCGCGCGGATCGTGCCGGGAGGACCGATCCATCCTAGCCTGCCTGTGATGTTGCTAGTGTAGTGATTCTTGTTGCACACTCCGTGTCGACTGGCGATGGATTTGTAATCAGATTTGATTCGGTTTTTTTTTTGATTGTGTTTTTTGTGGTTTTCTTCTTTTTCTGTTCTTAAAGAGACATAGCCAAATGAGTTTGAGAGAGAGAGAGAGAGAGAGAGAGAGCGCTAGCTTCCGCGTTGTGGTGGTGGTAGTTGTGACGGACTTGCTGCTCATGTCTCACTAGGTTCTACATTCGTGTACCAGCTATTAAGAGGAGCCTGA